>Ga0208300_100350_pt1 | contig 37153 bp, 27 predicted proteins | sample 23_taG_FD_184096 | JGI IMG/M metagenome (GOLD analysis project Ga0208300, IMG submission 184096) | Marine viral communities from Cariaco Basin, Caribbean Sea - 23_WHOI_OMZ (SPAdes) (version 2) | ecosystem: Environmental > Aquatic > Marine > Oceanic | place: Caribbean Sea: Cariaco Basin...
CCTTGCCGTCCGGCTAGTGGTTCCCCTTACCGGGCCCACAGGGGACTTGCACCCCCAAGTCATCCGGCCAGCACCACCTGTACCGGAACAGCGCCCGTCAAGGCGCTACGCGCCATGCCTGGCGCACCAAAGAAAAAGGGAAGCCTCGGCTTCCCTTTACATTTAGTTACATTCAGTTCCGGTAAATCACTTCTCCAGATACTGGAGCTTGTTCGGCTTGCCATCCCATTCTTCGGCATCGGGCAGCGGATCTTTTTTCTCGGTGATGTTCGGCCATTTGGCGGCCAGATCGGCGTTAATCTCCACAAACTGGACCTGATCGGCAGGCAGCTCGTCTTCCGAGAAAATGGCTTCGGCCGGGCACTCAGGCTCGCACAGGGCGCAGTCGATACATTCATCCGGGTCGATTACCAGAAAGTTGGGGCCTTCGTAGAAGCAGTCTACCGGGCAGACTTCCACGCAGTCTGTATATTTACACTTGATGCAGTTATCAGTAACGATAAACGCCATAGTCAGATCCCTGGTCCAGTGGTCGGTCAGTCTCATCAGGAGCGCCGTCGTGGGCGCCACCGTTATGTTTTAGTGCGCGATATTGTAGGGAGCGACCCGCATAGCCGCAAGCGTTGGGCTGCTATAACCTTATTACACAGATCAATTTTCCGCTATTTCTTCATCAGGGCCTTCAGCTCGTACAGCCGATTCATGGCATCCCGGGGAGTCAGGCCGTCCAGGTCCAGCTCTTTGAGCGCTTCTTCCACGGCGCTCGGCTCAAGACTCGCGAACATATCGCCCTGGTAAGCCGGCTCACTCACATGCTTTGGAACGTTGCCGTGTGGTGCTTCACTCTGCTTATCATGAGCAGCGCCCGCCGGTGCCGCAGGCGTTGCGCTGCCCTCAAGGTGAGAAAGCTGAGTTTTGGCGTTGCGGATCACATCCTGGGGCACGCCGGCCAGCTTGGCCACCTGAAGCCCGTAGCTCTGGCTGGCCGGGCCATCATGAACGTTGTGCAGGAACACGATGCTGTCGTCGTGCTCTGTGGCCGTAAGGTGCACGTTCACCGCGTGTTGCAGCTCATCCGCCAGTTGCGTAAGCTCGAAATAATGGGTGGCAAACAGGGTGTAGCAACGGATTTCCCGGGCCAGGTGCTCCGCGGTGGCCCAGGCCAGCGACAGGCCATCAAAGGTACTGGTGCCACGGCCAACCTCGTCCATCAGTACCAGGCTGTGTTCGGTAGCATTGTGCAGGATATTGGCGGTTTCGGTCATTTCCACCATGAAGGTGGAGCGGCCACCGGCGATGTCGTCTGAGGAGCCCATCCGGGTGAAGATCCGGTCTACCGGGCCGATTACCGCGCGGTTGGCGGGCACGAAGCTGCCGGTATAGGCGAGCAGGGCAATCAGCGCAGCCTGGCGCATGTAGGTGGACTTGCCGCCCATGTTCGGGCCGGTGATCACCAGCATGCGTCGCTGGGTGTCCATCAGCAGATCGTTGGGTACGAAAGGTTCATCCAGTAATTGCTCGACTACCGGGTGGCGGCCTTCCTCAATGTCAAAGCCTGGCGCTTCACTGAATTCCGGCGCTGAAAAACGAAGTGAGGTGGCCCGCTCCGCAAAATTGCTCAGCACATCCAGCTCAGCCAGGGCCTGTGCCGCATCCTGTAGCGGCGCCAGTTGACCGGCTACGGTTTCCAGCACGTCATCGTACAGCCCTTTCTCCCTGGCCAGGGCACGGCTCTTGGCACTCAGGGCCTTGTCTTCGAATTCTTTCAGTTCCGGGGTGATGAAGCGTTCGGCATTCTTCAGGGTCTGCCGGCGGATATAATCTACCGGGGCCTGATCGGACTGGGCCCGGCTGATCTCGATGTAATAGCCGTGAACCCGGTTGTAGCCCACCTTCAGGGTGCTGATTCCGGTGCGTTCCCGCTCCCGGGTTTCCACATCCAGCAGGTACTGGCCGGCGTTCTCGCTGATGTTGCGCAGTTCGTCCAGTTCCTCGTCGAAGCCTTCCTGGATGACGCCGCCCTCCCGGATAACCACGGGCGGGTTATCAATGATGGCCCGTTCCAGGAGATCCGCCAGTTCGGGGTATTCGCCGATGATGGTGGCGAGTCTGACGATGTGGTGTGAGTTCACCGGTTTCAGCGTCTCCTGAAGATCCGGCAATGCCTGGAAGGCATCCCGCAGGCGGGCGAGGTCGCGCGGGCGCGCAGATCGCAGGGCTACCCGGGCCAGTACCCGCTCAATATCGCCAACGGCTTTCAGCAGATCGTGCACCGGCTCGTAATGAAACCCGTCGAGGAGTGCGGACACCGCCTGTTGGCGCTGGCGGACAATCTCCACATCCCGCAGCGGCCGGTTCAGCCAGCGCCGAAGCTCCCGCCCGCCCATGGAGGTTGCGGTGCGATCCATCACCCAGGCCAGGGTGTACTGATGGCCGCCCATCAGGTTGGTGTCGATCTCCAGATTGCGGCGGCTGGCGGCATCCATTATGACGGCTTCATCCCGTCGTTCGCGGGTAAGCTTGCGAATATGGGGCAGGGCGGTGCGCTGGGTTTCCCTGGCATACTGCAGCAGACAGCCGGCGGCACAAACCGCGAGATTCAGGTCCTCACAGCCGAAACCGGTCAGGTCCCGCACCTGCAGCTGCTGAGTGATCACCCGGCGGGCGGTGTCCAGTTCGAACAGCCAGGGTCCCTGGCGCCGGATTCCGGTAAAGCCTTCCAGTATTTCCTGATAGGGAAAGTCCTCGCTGATCAGGATTTCCGCCGGTCGCAGCCGCTGGAGTTCTCCTTGCAGGGCTTCCAGGTTCTCCAGCTCAGACACGGCAAAACGACCGCTGGAAATGTCCAGAGAGGCAAAACCAAACTGTTCCCGGTGGTTATAGATGGCCACCAGCAGGTTGTCCCGGCGGTCTTCGAGGTAGGCATCGTCACTCAGGGTGCCCGGTGTAACGATCCTTACCACCTGTCGGTCGACCGGTCCCTTGCTGGTGGCCGGGTCGCCAATCTGTTCGCAGATGGCGATGGATTGACCTGCCCGGACCAGGCGGGCAATGTAGCCTTCAGACGAGTGATAAGGAATGCCCGCCATGGGGATCGGGTTGCCCCCGGACTGGCCCCGGGCGGTCAGGGTAATGTCCATCAGCTCGGCCGCTTTCTTGGCGTCTTCGTAGAAGAGCTCGTAGAAATCCCCCATGCGGTAGAACACCAGTTCATTGGGGTGCTGACCCTTGATCTTCAGGTATTGCTGCATCATTGGGGTGTGCTTGGAAAGATCGGTCTGAGCTGCTGACATGGACGGGTCCGGATTGCCTTGCTTTGGATGAAGGCGTGAATTGTAAGAAAATAACGGCCGTGATGAAACGAAGGAGGTCATTATGCTGGCCAGCGATTACGACCTGGACGAGGCAGGTAACCGCCTCGGTGAACATCTGTTACAACTGGGCCGAACGGTTGCTACGGCCGAGAGCTGCACGGGCGGCTGGGTGGCCAAGGTGCTGACTGACCGGGCCGGCTCCTCAGCCTATGTGCTGGGTGGTCTGGTAACCTATGGCAACGAGGTCAAGCAGGCCCTGCTGGGGGTCACCCGGAAGTCCCTGGACGAACACGGTGCGGTCAGCGAGCCGGTGGTGCGGGAGATGGTTGCCGGTGCCCTGGCGGCCACTGGCGCAGGTGTGGCTGTTGCCATCAGTGGCGTGGCGGGTCCCGGGGCGGGAGGCGAGGAAAAGCCCGTTGGTACCGTCTGGTTTGCCTGGGGAGACAGCCCGGCCACCACCGTGGCGGCGGTAAAACACTTTAAGGGCGACCGTGATCAGGTTCGTCGGCAAGCCGTTCTCTTTGCCCTTCAGGGGGTTAACGGGTTTTTGGATGAGCTTTGACGGCTTTCACATCAAGAGGGGTTGGTCTCCTTTGCCGGTTATGTTTTAATACTGTTCAAATATACAGGGAATTGGCTGGTTACACTGTACGGATTCCCGATTCACTATTACGCTGCCGGAGTCCTCACGGCTCCGGTGGCCAGGGCGACAGAGGGTTTTGCACTGATGGAAGACAACCGTAAGAAAGCATTGAGCGCAGCACTGGGCCAGATCGAGCGCCAGTTCGGCAAGGGCGCCGTGATGAAAATGGGCGACCAGCCCCGTGAAGCCATTCCTGCGGTCTCCACCGGCTCCCTTGGGCTGGATGTTGCCCTGGGTATTGGCGGCCTGCCTTACGGTCGTATCTGTGAGGTTTACGGTCCGGAAAGTTCCGGTAAAACCACATTGACCCTGCAGGTGATTGCCGAGGCCCAAAAGGCCGGTAAAACCTGTGCCTTCGTGGATGCTGAGCATGCCCTGGACCCGATCTACGCCGAAAAGCTGGGTGTCAACGTAAACGAGCTGCTGGTGTCCCAGCCGGATACCGGTGAACAGGCGCTGGAAATCTGCGATATGCTGGTTCGCTCCAACGCGGTAGACGTGATCATCGTCGACTCCGTTGCCGCCCTGACGCCGAAAGCGGAAATCGAAGGTGAAATGGGCGATAGCCACGTCGGCCTTCAGGCACGGCTGATGTCCCAAGCGCTGCGTAAACTGACAGGTAACGTCAAGCATGCCAACTGTCTGTTGATCTTCATCAACCAGATCCGTATGAAAATCGGTGTTATGTTCGGTAGCCCCGAAACCACCACCGGCGGCAACGCCCTGAAGTTTTACTCCTCCGTGCGTCTGGATATCCGCCGCATTGGCTCGGTAAAAGACGGCGATGAAGTGGTAGGCAATGAGACCCGGGTGAAAGTGGTCAAGAACAAGGTGTCACCGCCGTTCAAGCAGGCTGAATTCCAGATCATGTACGGCAAGGGCATTTACCACATGGCCGAAGTGCTCGATATGGGCGTGAAAGAAGGCTTTGTTGACAAGTCCGGCGCCTGGTATGCCTACAAGGGTGACAAGATCGGCCAGGGTAAGGCTAACGCCTGCAAGTTCCTGGAAGAAAACCTGGATATTGCCAACGAAATCGAAGCTGCGGTGCGTGATAAGCTGATGCCGAAGCCGGTCTCCAGGAAAGAAGCCGTTGAGGCACCGGCGGAAGCCAGCGGCGAATTGCTCTAAGCATCTTCGGGGGAGGTATGGATAGCAAAAAGAAACTGCTCATTGTTGCCCATGCGCCTTCCCCGAATACCCTCAAACTGAGGGAAGCTGTGGAGCAGGGTGCTTGCCATGAAAACGTCGGGAACGTTGAAGTAACAGTCCTTGCTCCCCTGGATGCCGGCCCTGAGGATGTTCTTGCCTGCGACGCGATCATCCTGGGTACCACCGAAAACCTCGGGTACATGAGCGGGGCTTTGAAGGACTTCTTTGATCGCAGCTACTACCCCTGCCTGGAGAAAACCCAGGGTTTGCCCTTTGCCTACTACATTCGGGCTGGTCACGACGGCACCGGTACCAACCGGGCGATCGAAAGTATCACTACCGGGTTGCGCTGGAAACGGATTCAGGACCCTCTGATCTGCCGGGGCGAATACCGGAATGAGTTCGAGGAACAGTGCCGGGAGCTGGGCACGTATGTGGCTGCCAGCCTGGATGCCGGGCTTGTCTGACGACGCGGAAATGGCTTAGCTGGCGAACCGGTTATAGAAGCCTTCGATTCGTGACAGGGCGTTGTCCACCGCTCGTGAATACCCTTTCTTGTCCCGGCAGTAGCTGAACTGCACGCTGATGCGATAACCGGTCTGAAACGGCTGGCAGTCCACCACCCGGGCGCATACCCTCGATTCACTGATGTACTTGCCGTCAAAATCCATGGATAGCCGGGCGCCCGGATCCACTGGCCTGGGGCACAGTATTGCCATGCCGTAGCGGTTAAGATCCAGACAGGTGGCGGGTGTGGCGGGCTTGCCACGGCTAAAAAAGCCGCGCTCCCGAAGTTGAACCTTCAGGCAGGAAGCGGGATAACGATCCTTGATTCTGCGATCTGCGGAATCACTGGTCATACGCTGGCATCCGTTGCGTGCATTGTATTTTTTGCCGGGAGATGAAGTGTAGTTCCGGAACAACTGCCTGAAAAATGAACGCTGGCAAAACTGTGAACTGACTAACAAATTCCTGTGCATTGTGCGCAACCCCAGAAATCTGCTCGCTGAACGCGACATGGCCGACTGCAGAATCTACAATGACCGGCCAATGAGTCAACCGTTACAGGACCGAACCTTGAAGTCACTGTCCCTGCACCAGCTTTACAAAGCCTGTGTTCTGAAAGATCTGCCATTCAAAACCACCAGGCAACTGGAGCCTCTGGCCGAAATCGTTGGCCAGAACCGTGCCCAGGAAGCCGTGCGTTTTGCCCTGGCAATGCCCCACGGTGGTTACAACGTGTACGCTGTTGGCCGTAATGGCCTGGGCAAACGCACCATGATGCTGCGTTACCTGGAGCACCATGTGGATACCGATCAGCAGAGCCATGACTGGTGCTATGTAGCCAACTTCGAGGAGCCCCGTATTCCGAAGCTATTGCAGCTTCCGGCGGGCAAGGGGACCCAGCTTAAGCAGGATATGGAAAAGCTGATGAGTCGCCTGGTAAAGGTGATTCCCCAGACCTTCGACAGCGACAGTTTTCTTGAGCGCTCGGAACAGCTGAAGAATGAATACGGCAAGAAACAGGAAGATGAACTGGAAAAAGTGGCTGCCCAGGCCAAACGCAAAAAAGTCAGCCTGACCGTGACCACGCCCGGCGGTTACCGATTGGTTGCCATGAATGGCGAGGAACCGCACACCGTGGAATCCTTCCAGGCGCTGACAGATGAGCAGCGTGACAAGTTTGAAGACATCATCAACAAGCTGGAGAAAAAGCTTCGGCAAGCCCTGCGCAAACTTGCTGACTGGGAACAGGAATACGCTGACAAACAGCAGGCGCTGAACCAGGAGACCCTGGAGAGTATTTCGGGCCATCAGGTTGATGAGCTGATCGAGAAGTACAAGGATCTTCCCGACGTGGTCGCCTTTTTCGAGGCGGTCCGGGCAGATCTGGTGGAGAACCTCGAGATTTTCCTGGACGATAACGAGGAGCAGGCGGCGATTGCCTACGCGTCCCTCGACAAGAAGATGCCCCGCCGATACCTGGTGAACGTGCTGGTGCACCAGAAAACCAACGAGGTTCCCATGGTGGTGGAGGACAATCCCACCTACCACAACCTGTTCGGGTACGTGGAGAACGTTACCTACAAGGGCACCGTGTTTACCGATTTCTCACTGATCCGCCCGGGCAGCCTGCATCGGGCCAACGGCGGTTACCTGTTGATGGACGCCATCAAGGTGCTGGAGCAGCCTTTCGTGTGGGACGGGCTGAAGCGTGCCCTGCGTTCGAAATCGATACAGATTAACTCCCTGGAGCGGGAGCTGACCCTTTCCGGCACCATTTCCATCGAACCGGAATCAGTCCCGCTGGATGTCAAAATTGTCCTGTTTGGTGATCGCGAAACCTGGATGTTGCTGCAGGAGTATGACTCGGAATTTGCCGAGCTGTTCCGGGTAACAGCGGATTTCGAGAACGAGATGTACCGTTCTGATGACAGTCAGTTGCTATACGCCAAGTTCATTGCCAGCCTGGTAAGCGAGAAATCACTGCTGCATTGCTCAAACAAGGCGGTCGCCCGGATTATTGAGCACAGTGCGCGCATGGCCGAGCATCAGGACCGTTTGTCTCTGCATGCGGCGGATATCGCCAATCTGCTTCGGGAATCGGATTTCTGGGCCCGGCAGGCAGGGGCGCGGCTGATCCAGGATACTCATGTGGAGCGGGCCCTCGAAAGCGCCAAATACCGCAGCAGCCGGATTCGCGACCAGTTCTACGATTCCATCCGTGATGGCTCCACACTAGTAACTACTGGTGGAACCTGCGTTGGCCAGGTGAATGCGTTGTCGGTGTTGTCCACGGGCGGGTTTGAATTCGGACTTTCCAACCGCGTGACCGCGACCTGCTATTATGGAGATGGTGCGGTGATCGATATTGAGCGCGATGTAAAGCTCGGCGGCAACCTTCACTCCAAGGGCGTGATGATCCTGAGTTCCTGGCTGGCTTCCCATTTTGCGGTTAACGATCCGATGCATCTGTCGGCCAGTCTGACCTTCGAGCAGAACTACGGTGAGGTGGATGGCGACAGTGCCTCTCTTGCGGAATTGTGCGCGCTGGTATCTTCCCTGTCCGGCATTCCGGTCCGCCAGGATCTGGCGATTACCGGATCCGTAAACCAGTTTGGTGAGGTTCAGCCCATTGGCGGTGTGAACGAGAAAGTGGAAGGCTTTTTCACAACCTGTCAGCTCAAGGGTGGGCTCTCAGGAACCCAGGGCGTGATCGTGCCAACCACGAACGTGCAGAACCTGATGCTCGATAGCGAATTGGTGCAGGCGGTGCGTGAAGGCCGGTTTGCGGTGTACGCGGTTGCTCGTGTTGAGGAAGCCATAACCCTGCTGCTCGGCAAGCCTGCGGGCAAGGCCGATGACAAAGGCAGGTACCCGAAACAGAGCGTTTTTGGCATTATCAAGCAACGACTTGAGAAAATGCGGGAACACGAGCGCCAGGAACATGCCCGTGATGACCATAAAGACCCGTCAATTCACTGACCGGCGATCATAAGAAAACGGACAGGAGAGAACACACCCATGACTGATATCCAGCAAACCGTGTACGTTGTTGAGGACGATGAAGCAGTCCGCGATTCCCTGGAGCTGCTACTGAAATCCGACGGCAAGCCGGTCAAGACCTATGAGAGTGCAACTGCTTTTTTGAAGGACTATTCCGACAAGATGGCAGGCTGCATTGTGCTGGATATCCGCATGCCTGGCATGGACGGAATGGAACTCCAGAAAAAACTCAATGAAAAGCACTCCATCCTGCCCATCATCTTTGTGACCGGTCACGGTGATGTGCCCATGGCCGTTGACGCCATGAAAGAGGGCGCTGTGGACTTCATCCAGAAGCCCTACCGTGAAGAGGCGCTGCTGGAGAAAATCGAGGCGGCACTGAAGCAGGATCTGGAACAGCGCAAATCCCTGGATGAAAAGCAGGAAATCATCCGTCGTATCAAGAGCCTGACCCCCCGGGAGCACGAAATCATGGACCGGATGATTGCCGGCCAGGCCAACAAGGTGATTGCCATTGAGCTGGAGATAAGCCAGCGCACAGTGGAGATCCACCGCTCCCGCGTTATGCACAAGATGGGAACCCATTCCCTGGCACATCTCGTACGTATGGTCCTGTCCGTAAAGGACCTTATCGACGCAGGGTGATCCCGGCGGCATCATACGGTTACTTTTTTAACCGGCCCGACATATATGACTGAAGCTGTCAGCGAGAACTCGGAGGTGACGGTTCTGCTCGTGGACGACAATCCGCAGAACCTCAAAGTCCTCTATGAGACCCTGAAAGACAAAGGTTACCGGCTGCTCATTGCCAACGAAGGCGAAAAAGCCCTCGACCTTGCCCACCGCCACCAGCCTGAAGTGATTCTCCTGGATATTATGATGCCGGAGATGGATGGTTATGAGGTGTGTGAGCGCCTCAAAGCCGATCCCGAGACGGCGGATTGTGCCGTGGTGTTCCTTTCCGCCCTCGATGATCTGCAGGCCAAGGTTAAAGGCTTCTCGCTCGGTGGAGCCGACTACATTTCCAAGCCGTTCCAGTCCCGGGAAGTGATTGCCCGGGTGAAAACCCATGCCTCGGTTATCCGCCTTGAAAGAGAGCTGCAGGCCCGTAACCGTGAGCTCCAGAGCGACCAGGCCCGCATCCTGAATTCCATCAGCGAGGGCATTTACGGCCTTGATGAGAACGGCGTTATCGAGTTTGCCAATCCAGCGGCGGCACTGATTGTCGGCTGCCCGGTGGAAGAGCTGATCGGCCGAAACTTCTTCGAAACCCATTTCGCCACGGCGGGGGACAATCCGGACGACCTGCCGGTAAAAGCCACCTGTCAGCAGGGTGTTGCTGAAAACCGACGGGACATCCGTATACTCCGGGCTGACGGAACGGGCTTTCCGGCGGAGTATCGTTCAACCCCAAAGCGGGATGGAGGCGGGCTCCACGGTGCCGTTGTGGTGTTTCGGGACATCACTGCCGAGCTGGATAACGAGAAGGCCCTGGAAGAGGCCCGGCAACTGGTGCAGGAACAGCGGGATCAGCTGGCTCATACCTCGCGCCTGACCACCATGGGTGAAATGGCCGCGGGCGTCGCCCATGAGGTCAATCAGCCGCTGACGGCAATAACCAACTACGCCCGGGTCGCCAAGCGGATGATGGCGAAAGAATCGGCGGATATGGGCCTGCTCCAGGAGACCCTGGACAAGATCGAAGCCCAGTCCCACCGCGCCAGCGAGATCATCCGGCGAATCCGGCGGTTCATGAAGAAGCCGGCAACCGGCAAGGAAGTGCTATCGGTATCCGCGCTGCTGGAGGACACCCGGCAGTTTGCCGAGGTGGATATGCGCAATAACAAGGGTGCCATAGAGGTTTCGGTGCCAGGGGATATGCCAGACATCCTGGCTGACCCCGTTCAGGTGCAACAGGTTGCTCTGAACCTGATCCGGAATGCCCTGGAAGCGACCAGCTGCGTGGATTCAACGGCGCCTGTTGAGGTATCAGCCAGCCTTCAGGGTGACAGCTGTGTGCGAATCCAGGTGCGCGACCACGGAGTTGGCCTGCCTGACGGCGCCGAGGAAAAACTGTTCCTGCCGTTTTTTACTACCAAGGATGAGGGCATGGGCATCGGCCTCTCGACCTGCCGCTCCCTGATTCAGGCCCAGGGCGGAGACATCGGTTTCGTGCGCCCGGAAGACGGTGGCGCCTGTTTCTACTTCACCCTTCCGGTCGCCGGTGCGCAGGGTTCCCCCTGTGCACCGGAAAACGAGACTTCTCAGCGTTAAAGGAAGTCCCCCGGGGTTAGAGCCAGTCGATGCGTCCACTCAGGTGTGGCGCGTCGCCTTTGGCATTCAGCACCTGGTAGTCCCAGCCTTTGTCCTCCGCTTGCCAGTTCAATTGGGCTGTGCCCGGCAGGAACAGTGGTTTCTTGAACTGACAGCTGACCCTGATGGCGCCCGGTCGCCAACCGTCCTGTTGTTCCAGTAGCGCCAGTGCGTGGGCCTTGGTCCACATGCCGTGGGCGATTGCCTGGCGAAAACCGAAGACCCTGGCGCTCAGGGCGTGCATGTGAATCGGGTTACTGTCCCCGGACACCCGGGCATACTGGCGGCCAATGGATTCTCCCGCCTTCAGGCTCAGTGTGTTGGGGTAGTGTTCCAGTTCAGGCGGGGCCTTTTGGCCCGATGATTTCCCATTACCTTGTGGTTGTCGGAACAGGGTCGTGCTCGTTTCCTCCCAGACCGGTTTGCCTGCAGAGCGGGCCTGAGTGATCAGATCAAACTCCACCCCACGACTACTCTTTACCGAATTTCCCAGACGTACGCTGATATCCAGGATTTCGCCGGCTCCGATTGGCCGGTGCTGGGTAATGATATTTCTCAGGTGCACCAGGCCGAGTAGCGGCAAGGGAAAGCTCTTCTCGGTCAGCAGTTTCAGATGCAGGGGGAAAGCCAGTACATGGGGCCAGGTGAGCGGTAAGTGGTTGTGCGGAGCGAACCCGCAAACCTTTTGGTAGCGTTTCAGGCTATCGCCGCCGGTGCTGACGCCCAGCAGGCTGGCAGACAATTCCGGGACAGTAATGTCGCCACCGTGCTTTCCTTGCTTTGCCAGCAATGCCTTGCCGTAAAGCGGCAGCAATGATGGTGGTGATTTGTGATAAACGGGAGTCTCTGGCATGGGTCGTTCTCCTTCACCGTCTTCGCCGGTCACGGTCAGTATGGCACTACCATAATGGAAATTTTATCGCGAAGGTCATGGGCATTCTTACAAACTGGTACAACTGTGTGTCTGTGGCCTGATATGCTCTAATATAAGACGATAGTCTAACAGGGGCTGTTTTCAGGCCCCACAAGTCTGGCAAACCCTGCCAGATCTGGCATTGACCTGGCGTGCTACGGCAATTGTCCGGCCGGTCAAAGTAGTAGCAATCCAATAAAAAAAGCGGGATCTTATGCAGGAACTTCGTGACGCGGGAGTGATGTTACGCCTGATCTATGAGGCGATGAAAAAGAAGGGGGTCGACACCACTGCCATCTTCAGCCGTCTCGGGGTGGATGAGAATTACGTCTATACCGAGCAGCTCCGAACCCCCCACAGTGCCCAGATGTACTTCTGGCAGGCCGTCGAAGACGTCTCCGGCGATCCGGATGTCGGGTTGCACCTGGGGCAATTGTTGCCCGTCTACAAAGGCCAGGTACTGGAATATCTTTTCCTGAGCAGCCCGACTTTCGGCGAAGGGTTGCGGCGGGCGCAGAATTACCAGCGGTTGCTGAGCGATGCCGCCAACACGGATTTCTTTATTGAAGGTGACGACGCCTGCATGGTGCTGGACGCTGCGTCTGATGATGTCCGCAGGCTGCGGCATTTCAACGAATGCTTCGTGCAGGGGCTGATTACCTTTTTCCGCTCCATTACCGACGATAACTTCCATCCCTCACGCATCGAGTTTGAGCACGAGCGGGCCGATGGCCAGGATCATGTGCGGGAGGTGCTCGGCTGTGAGGTCTCCTTCGGTGCTGAAGAGAATCGTCTCTACTTTCCTGCTGCTCTGCTTTCCCACGCGTCGCCTCATGCTGAGCCTGAGCTTCTGGACCTCCATGAGCGTTTCGCCAGCGAGCAGGTGGCCCGGCTCGAAAAGAGAGATATTGTCGGGCAGGTAGAGCGGATTGTGGCGGAGCTTCTGGACAGTGGCGAGGTAACTCTGGATGCGGTGGCTGAGCGTCTGGGCATCAAGCCGCGAACCCTGCGTACCCGCCTGACGGAAGCCGAAACCAGTTTTAACCAGGTGCTGGCTGATTTCCGTTACCGGCTGGCGCGCCAACTGCTGGCAACCACTGACGAATCCATTGATGAGATCGTGTATCTCACCGGCTTCTCGGAGCCGAGTACTTTCTACCGGGCTTTCAAGCGCTGGTCTGGTATGACCCCGATCGAGTACCGCAAAACCGCACAGGGCAGGGGCGCCGTGGTTGATGCGATGTAACGGAGCGCGGCTTCTGAACTTTTTTCAGGAAAAGCGTTGACATAACGGGGTGCCTCTTTATAATGCGCCCTCGTTGTCACCGAGCAGTCACACCCTTGATTGCACCGCCTTCTAAAGGCAGGACGTGATAACTCACGCGGAGCGGTAGTTCAGCTGGTTAGAATACCGGCCTGTCACGCCGGGGGTCGCGGGTTCGAGTCCCGTCCGCTCCGCCATTTTCCCCCTCCTGTTTTTCGTTTTTCCTGCATTAAGTCTTCGCAAGCCAGCATGTTTGTCATTTGCTTGTCATACATCCGCTCTAGTCTGTTTCTGAATCAGGAAACAGGGTAATAGCCATGCGGGACTATGAAGAAGAGCTGATTGAAAGCCAGTTCGAGGAATATGAAGACGACCAGGGCTGGGACGACGCCATTGAGCTCTAACCCACTGAGTTCTAACAGAGTCAGGCGCCCCGGGAATGCCTGATCCGTTTTCGATGCTCTCCAGGGCTCAGGTTGAACCATCGCCGATACGCCTTGTGAAAGGCCGCCGGATTGGCAAACCCGAGAAGCCAGGCAATTTCTGCCAGTGACGTGTCGGTCTCCCGGATATAGTCCCGGGCCAGGCTTTTCCGCGTGTCATCCACCAGTTCCCGGAACCCCGTTCCTTCGGCCGCCAGCTGTCTTTGCAGTGTCCAGGGTGTAATGCCAAGTTTCATGGCAATGGTTTCCAGGCCGGGTGTTTCGCCCCGGAACAGAGGGGTGAGAAGGTTCTTTACCCGGTCTCCGGTTGTCCAGCCCCGCCGGATCTGCTGCATCTCCCGCTCGCAAAGTTCCGACAGTTTTTCGTGCATGGCCGGCTGCGCCTGCAGGCTCGGGCTTTGCCAGATATCCCGGCGGACAGTGAGGCTGTTTGCCGGTGCTCCGAAGTGTACCGGGCAACGGAACCAGCTCTCGAACACTTCATCCAGGCCGATGGCAGGGTATTCAATGGTGACCTTCTCCAGAACCTCATACCGGCCGGTCACGTTACGAAGGAACTGGGTCCAGGCTGCCAGCACTGAATCCACCACAAAATAGTTGAAGCCGTTGTAGGGACGTATCGAGTAAAACTGTACCTGTCGGGTTTCCGGCCTGATGGTCGGGTTGCCGCGGCTGTTCCTGCTGGTCAGCAGGGCGTAACGGATCAGCGTGCTGATGGCCGCGCCAGCGGTGCCGGCAGTTTCCCCGGCAAGCCCGGCGATGCCGGCATCGACAGGCCGTGACAACGCGCCCATACGCAACCCCAGGGCCGGATTGCCGGTTTCACTGATCGCTGCGTGCCCCAGACGCATGAAGCGGGGGATGCTGATGCGTGCGGCGGGCGAGGTCAGTGTCTGCCGGTCAAGCTGGAAATGGGATGCCAGTTCCGTCGTATCCGCACCCTCCGCCGCAGCAGCCCGCATCAGTACGGACACGTAGAGAACGCTGATGTCTCCGAGGGAGTTACGGGATTGCCTGGCGTCTGTCGATTGCGTACTCATTGAAGCCTTTGTCGGACATGTTATCCAAAGATAATAAAATGTTATTCCGGGATATTGTTGATGGCAAGGCACACCGGTAATTTAGGTCTCAATAATGAGCAGGGCTCTGCAAGCCCGCCGATGATCACGATGAGGAGACAGAATATGACTGCAAGTACGACGCCGGGCGTTGCCAAATATCCGAACCTGCTTGAGCCGCTGGACCTTGGGTTCACCAAGCTGCGCAACCGTACGCTGATGGGCTCCATGCACACCGGCCTTGAGGAGGCCAGGAACGGATTTGAGCGTCTGGCGGCGTTTTACGCAGAGCGCGCCCGTGGCGGTGCCGGCCTGATTGTCACCGGGGGTATCGCGCCCAGCGTCGAAGGCGGGGTATTCCAGCATGCGGCCAAGATGACCACCGAAGAAGAGTCAGACAAGCATCGGATCATCACCGACGCGGTGCACGGCGCAGACGGCAAGATCTGTATGCAGATTCTTCATGCTGGCCGTTACGCCTATTCTCCTGAGCTGGTCGCACCTTCCGCCATTCAGGCACCGATTAACCCGTTTAAGCCGAGAGAGCTGGACGAGGAAGGGATTGAGACGCAGATTCAGGACTATGCAGATTGTGCTGCCCTGGCCCAGAGAGCCGGATATGATGGCGTTGAGGTAATGGGTTCGGAAGGCTATTTCATCAACCAGTTCATTGTTTCCCATACCAACCATCGGACCGACCGTTGGGGTGGCAGCTACGAGAATCGTATCCGCCTGCCGATTGAAATTGTGCGCAGGGTTCGTGAGCGGGTGGGTGAGAACTTTATCCTGATTTACCGTCTCTCCATGTTGGATCTCATTGAAGATGGCAGCACCTGGGAAGAGGTGGTGTACCTGGCGAAAGAAATTGAAAAGGCCGGCGCGACCATCATCAATACCGGTATCGGCTGGCATGAGGCCCGTGTGCCCACCATCGCCACGTCGGTTCCCCGCGGTGCCTTTACCAAGGTGACTGCGCGCCTGAAGGGTGAGGTGAGTATTCCGCTGGTAACCACCAACCGGATCAACATGCCGGATGTTGCCGAAAAGATTCTGGCCGAAGGAGATGCCGATATGGTGTCCATGGCCCGTCCTTTCCTCGCGGACGCTGACTTGGTCCTGAAAGCCGCGGAAGACCGGGCCGATGAGATCAACACCTGCATTGGCTGCAATCAGGCGTGTCTTGACCACACCTTCAGCGGCAAGCTGACTTCTTGCCTGGTAAATCCCCGGGCCTGCCACGAGACCGAGCTGACCTACGTGAAAACGTCTGCGCCGAAATCCATTGCGGTGGTCGGTGCGGGTCCTGCGGGCCTGGCGTTTGCCTCTGTGGCCGCGGAGCGGGGCCACAAAGTAACCCTGTTTGACGCCGGCAGCGAAATTGGTGGCCAGTTCAACGTGGCCAAGCTGATTCCGGGCAAGGAAGAGTTTTTTGAAACCCTTCGCTACTACCGGGTCATGCTGGACAAGTATCAGGTGGATGTGCGGCTGAATACCCGGGTCAGCGCCGATGATCTCAAGGCCGGCGGCTTTGACGAGGTGATTCTGGCTGCCGGCGTCAAGCCGCGGACCCCGGACATTGAGGGAATTGATCACCCGAAGGTGATTGGCTATCTGGATGCTCTTCTGGAGCGCAAACCGGTTGGCCAGAGAGTGGCGGTTATCGGCGCCGGTGGCATCGGCTTTGATGTCTCCGAGTTTATCGTTCACAAGGGGACCTCTGCGGCGCTGGATACCGAACTCTTCATGCGTGAGTGGGGTGTCGATCTGAGCGTTGAGCATCGCGGCGGCATCCAGGGCGTTACACCAGAGGTTCCCGAACCTGCCCGCGAGGTTTACCTGCTCCAGCGTAAGGCCTCCAAGGTAGGCAAAAACCTCGGCAAGACCACGGGCTGGATTCACCGTACCTCTCTCAAGAATCGAGAGGTTCAGATGGTCCCCGGGGTAACCTACCGCAAGATTGATGACGAAGGGCTTCATATCACGGTTACGCCGAAAGGGGCAGAGCACGGTGAGGATCGGGTGTTGCCCGTGGATACGATCATCGTGTGTGCAGGGCAGGAGCCGTTGCGTGAACTGCAGGCGGATCTGGAGGCTGCCGGGCTGCCGGTTCATCTGATCGGTGGTTCGGATGTCGCGGCGGAGCTGGATGCCAAGCGGGCCATCAATCAGGGAAGTCGCCTGGCTGCGGAGCTGTAAGCGCAAACACGATCACAAAATGTTGCAGTTTTTCCCTGTGCAGCAAGGATTGTCTGGCTAGACTATTACGTTTGAGTCAGTCCAATCTTTGAATCATGGGAGTCAGCAATGGAGTCTGCCGGCCAGGCAGCCGAGGGTTATTCGGCGGTATTTTTCATGGAGGGCAGCCAGGTGGCGCGCGAGATGCGTGCCAGCGAATTCGGCGCCTTCCTGGACGGCTATGTGGGCCTGTCTGATCTCGCCGAAACCGAAGTCAGGGCTGTTCTGGTCGAGCTGAGCGATGATCTTCTTGTGCAGGCTCTGGTGTTTTTCCGGATCTGGTTTGATGAGGAGGGCCGGGCAGACAGCCACTGGAACGTGCCTATTGAGGCGCTGGCAGGGCGTGGTGCCAAGGGGCCCGACATGGGTGGTGGCGCTATCCGCCTTGTTTGCCGTAGCCAGTGCCCTGATCCCCAGTACAAGGAAGACCTGTGGGACCCGGATATGACGCCGGGGAACAACCACTTTCAGGCGATTCGCAAAGCGGTTGAGGTGAATAACCTCAAATTCCGCAAGATTGAACCGGTTCAGGAAGAAAACATTCCGGTTCTAAGTGCCCAGGCCGAGGATTCGGCCGATCCGGAAGAGTCCGCGGCTGCCGCGAATCGCTCCCGCCTGGCACAGCTTATCCGGGAACAGCGCCTGCGGATCAAGACACTGCAAAGCGTTCACCGGGATTCCCTGTCGGATATCCAGCGGGAGCATCGGCTGGAAATGCAGGGCCTGCGCAGTGAAATGGCAAATCTTGAGCAGAAATACGAGCGCCAGCGCCTTAGCAATGAGCAGCTCAAGAAGCGCCTGTCGGAACGTAATGAGCAATACCTGACCATGCAGGAACAGATGGTCTTCAGCGGTGAGGGCAAGCAGCAGGACGATGCCAGCGTGGATGCAGAGCTGGTGCTGCTGCGGGAGCAACTTGAGCGCCGGCAGCGGGAGCTGGAGCTCCGGAACGACATGATTGTAGCCCTTGAGCAGGAAATTCATGAGCTTCGGCACCGGGAGCCCGCCGAAAATTCCATCCTCGATCACCTTAAACGCCAGTCCGTTTTCCTGGTGGCTTATCAGCCCGGCGTTGGCCATGTGACGCTGCCCTTCAAAGACATCGAAACCTACTTCAATAACCCCACCGCCTACGCGGCAGAACGCTGCGGCATGAATGAGCCTGCCTACCGGGAGTGGCTGGAGCATTACGAAAACCCAGTCTGCAAGCACGAGGGCAAAGGTGGCAAGTTCTGTGAAGAGCCCATCCTTCGGATAAGCCAGCCGGCGGAGTTCCGTCCGGGGATTGATGACCGCTGCGAGAAACACCGGGACTGAGTGTGGGAAGTTTTTTCAGTATCGGGGTGACTTTCGTTAAACTGTACGCCAGATTGTCATGGGGGTAACGGATTCGTCTGGCCCCGCCGCATCCCGACACCACAGGAAACTTCATGGATCAGTTCAGGAACATTGGTGTGATTGGCCGGATGGGCAGCGTTAAAGTGGTTGAATCACTGCGCCAGCTCAAACAGTATCTGATCGCCAACAACTACCACGTCATTCTCGAGGAAGATACCGCGAGTATGCTGCCTGGCCACGGCCTGCAGGTGGCGAGCAAAAAGCTGCTGGGCGAAATCTGTGATCTGGTGATCGTGGTTGGCGGCGACGGCAGTTTGCTGGGGGCCGCCCGGGAACTGGCAAAATCCAAGATTCCCCTGCTTGGGGTAAACCGTGGCCGGCTGGGCTTTCTGACCGATATTTCTCCGTCTGACCTGGAGGAGCGTCTTGGCAAGGTGCTGCAGGGCGAATACATGGAAGAAACCCGGTTTCTTCTGGATGGCAATGTGGAGCGAAACGGTCAGCCCCTTGGCTTTGGTACTGCACTGAATGATGTGGTGCTGCACCCGGGTAAATCCACCCGGATGATCGGTTTTGACCTGTTCATTGATGGTCACTTTGTCTACAGCCAGCGCTCGGACGGCCTGATCGTTTCCACGCCCACGGGATCGACGGCGTACTCACTGTCGGCAGGCGGGCCGATCATGCATCCCAAGCTGGACGCCATTGTTCTGGTGCCGATGTTTCCCCACACTCTCAGCAGCCGGCCGATCGTGGTCGACGGCAAGAGTGAAATCAAGCTGGTGATCGGTGAGACCAACGAAACCTATCCGCAAATCAGTTTCGACGGGCAGATGAACATCGCCTGTGCGCCGGGCGATATCATCCGCATCACCAAAAAGCCGTTCAAGATCCGGTTGATTCATCCCACCGACCACAATTTCTACGCCACCTGCCGTGACAAGCTTGGCTGGGCTAGCGAAATATCAGCGAGTTGATCATGGCTGGAAACAGACAAACCGCAAGCCGCGGTTATGACATCATTGGCGATGTACACGGCTGTGCGAACACGCTCGCCAGGCTTCTGGATCAGATGGGTTATCGCAAGGTCAACGGTGTGTACCGGCACCCGCGCCGGCAGGCCATTTTCATTGGCGATATCATTGATCGGGGCCCCCGTATCCGGGAAGCGCTGCACCTTGTCAGAGACATGGTGGAGCGCGGCTCGGCCCGGATTGTTATGGGTAACCACGAATACAACGCTCTGGGCTACTGTACCCGAGCCCGTCCGGGCAGTGGCAAGAAGTGGTTGCGAGAGCACAACGCCCGTCATGACCGGTTGATCAAGGAGACACTTGATCAGTTTGAAGCCTACCCCCACGAGTGGAATGAGTTTCTTGAGTGGTTTTACACTATTCCCCTGTTCATTGAGGATGAGAGTTTTCGTGCGGTTCACGCCTGTTGGGATGGCGACCTGATCGGGAAATTCAAGCGGGTGCAGGGAGGTGCCTGTATTGATGAGGATTTCCTGCACGCCTCGGCGGCCATTGAATCTTTCGCCGGGCAGGTGATGGATACCCTTCTCCGCGGCACGGATCTACGGCTGCCCGAGGGCATGTCAATTACCGGAAAGGACGGCTATGTCCGCGAGTTTTTCCGCACCAAGTTCTGGGCGGACGATCCCCACACGTATGCCGATGTTGTGTTCCAGCCGGACCCACTGCCGCCGGAAGTGGCGCGCCGTGTGTTAACGGAGAACGAGCGAAAGCAGTTGATCAGCTATCCCCTGGGCGCACCGCCGGTCTTCGTCGGGCATTACTGGATGGAGGGTGAGCCAGCCCCGCTCAAGTCCAACGTTGCCTGTATTGATTTCAGCGCCGTGAAGTACGGCCGGCTGGTGGCCTACCGGATGGACGGAGAGCGGGCACTTTCCCGGGACAAGTTTGTCTGGGTAGAGGTGGAACGACCGGAGCAGCCGGATTATCCCACCAGTGAAGACAGTGTTGCACGCTAGTCCGTATAGAACGGCCCAACCATTTTTGGAGGCGGAGTAAAAAACGGTGTACCGAGTCAAACAGGTGGATACCACGGTGAATCTGGCCGGCTTCAGCCGCTGGCTGAACGGGCAGGGTGTTACTCACCGGATTGCGGAGGAGGGTGGTTTTCAGGTGATCTGGCTGGAGGATCCGGCCCACGCTGAGCCGGTTCTTGCAGCCCTGGAGCGCTTCATTGCGGAACCGGAGCTCCGGGATGCGGTCGATCGCCAGAACCGGTCGCCGGTTTTTGTTGGCGGGCGCTGGCAGCCTTCGCCTCGCCATGCGCCATTGGTTCTGGGCATTATCGGCTTTGCAGTGATTATGGTCTGGCTCACAGCCATGGGGCAGAATGAACTCGCTGCCACACTGATGATGATTGACCCGCGTGATTATGACTGGAGCACCATGGCCGGTCGTATTGATGCCTTATCGGCGACTCTCGCCAGTGGCCAGGTGTGGCGTCTGCTGACTCCGGATTTTCTGCACTTCAGCTGGACCCATATAATTTTCAACTCGGTCATGCTCTGGTTCCTGGGCAGTCAGATTGAATGGTTTGACGGGCGGGGACGGCTGGTCACTCTTTTCCTGGTGACCAGCCTGCTCTCCAACGGGTTGCAGTATTTTGTTTCCGGGCCCCTTTTTGGCGGGCTGTCTGGTGTTGTCTACGGTATTCTGGGTTATTGCTGGCTGAGCCAGCGGTATGCACCAAGGTTCCAGTTTCCGCCGGCATTGGTAACCTTTGCCGTGGTGTGGATGGTGATCGGTTTTACCGCGCTTCCTGAAATGCTCGGTCTCGGGCGTATGGCAAATGAAGCCCATCTGGGAGGATTTGTCGCGGGATTGGCCCTTGCGGTGATTTTGCCCGTAAGAGCCAGACGCGGAGTATAAAAAAAAGCCCCACCAGAGGTGGGGCGTGAAAAGAGCTGTAAGCTCCTGATGAGAGAGACCAAATGATACGACCGTCGTCATTTGGTGAGGTAATGATAATCATTATCGTTTGATTCTGTCAAACGATTCCGCCACTTTTTTATGAACGTTTTTTCAGGAGAGCGGGATGACTTACGAAGAACTGATTGATCGGCTGGATCCCAATGTGTACCGGAGTCTCCGGCAGTCCATTGAGCTCGGAAAATGGCCCGACGGCCGCAAGCTGACTCCCGGGCAGCGGGAAATCAGCCTGGAGGCAGTCATCTATTACGAAAACCTGCACAACATTCCCGAAGAGGAGCGTGTGGGTTACCTCGACAGAGGCAGCAAGGCGGGAACCGCCTGCGATCCCTCCATAACGCGCAATCTGAGTGACGGCGACGCAGATCCGGGCCAGTTTGTTGAGGTCAAGTCTTGAGTAAAACCATTGATGTAACCGGTCGGCTTCGGAAAATGCCGGCAGAGGCGGGAGATCCGGTGGCCTACACCATTGCCGTCGGCGATACCCGTATACCCCTGAACGAGCTGATTGGCAGGCCGTTGCGGTTTGATTTCGACGGCATCATTCGTTGTATCCACTGCGACCGAACCACCAAAAAGAGTTTCAACCAGGGGTTTTGCTACCCCTGTTTTCGCAAGCTGGCAGCCTGTGACAGTTGCATCATGAGCCCGGAAAAGTGCCATTATCATCTGGGAACCTGTCGTGAGCCGGAGTGGGGCGAGACCCACTGTATGGTGGAGCACGTGGTTTACCTCGCGAATTCATCCGGTCTCAAGGTGGGTATCACCCGGGCCTCCCAGGTGCCGACCCGCTGGATTGACCAGGGCGCGGTAGATGCCATTCCCATGGTGCGGGTTGCGACCCGATACATCGCCGGGTTGGTGGAAGTTGCCTGCAAGGCCCACGTTGCCGACCGAACCAACTGGCGGGCGATGCTCAGGGGCGACGTACCGGAGCTGGACCTGGCCGAAGAGCGCTGGAGAATTCTGGGGCTGATTGCCGGGGATCTTGAAGCACTGAGAGAAACTCACGGCCAGGAGTCTATCCGTGAGGTGGATGAGCAGGGGCTCGGCCTCAGTTATCCCGTTGAGGTCTGGCCAGAGAAGATCAAAACCCATAACCTCGACAAAACGCCGGAAGTTGAAGGCGTCCTTGAAGGCATCAAGGGGCAGTATCTTATTCTTGATACCGGTGTAATGAACATCAGGAAGTTCACCGGTTATGAAGTCCGTTTCCGGGTTGCGGAGAGCTGAACCGCTCCCCACCCGGCCATTCCGTTCATGCCTCTGGACCCTGATTTTTGGTCCATGCAGGCAGCGAATTCTGGAGAAAACCAATGCGTACCAGCCAGCCACAAACCATTTACCTGAGCGATTACAAGGTGCCCGCGTATCTGGTCGATACCGTGGAACTGACCTTCGAGCTTTTTGAGGATGGTGCCCGGGTACACAGCACGCTTGAACTTCGCCGGAATCCTGAGTCCGCCGAGGCATCGGCACCCCTGGAGCTTGACGGTGACAGCCTGAAGCTGGAGTCCGTTGCCCTGGATGGCGCCAAACTGGCGGCGAGCGATTACGAGGACCGGGGCGATCAGCTGGTCGTCCGGTCTGTACCGGACCGGTTCCGTCTGACCACCGTAACCTGGATCGAACCCCAGAATAACACCCGGCTCGAAGGTCTCTACAAATCCTCGGGCATGTTCTGTACCCAGTGTGAGGCCGAGGGATTCCGCTGTATTACCTACTTCCCGGACCGTCCCGACGTTATGGCACGCTTCCGCACCCGCATTGAGGCCAGCAAGGAGGCGTATCCGATCCTGTTGTCCAATGGTAACGATGTCGAGAAGGGCGAGCTGGAAAACGGGCGCCACTTCGTGACCTGGGAAGATCCGTTCCCCAAACCCTGTTATCTCTTTGCCCTGGTAGCCGGGGATCTTGTAGAGAAGCGTGACAGCTTTACCACCTGCTCCGGTCGTGACATTGATCTGCGTATGTATGTGGAGCCCCGGAACGTCAGGAAATGTGATCACGCCATGGATTCCCTGAAACGTTCCATGCGCTGGGATGAGGAGGTCTACGGTCGGGAATACGATCTGGATATTTTCATGATCGTGGCGGTGGACGACTTCAACATGGGCGCCATGGAAAACAAGGGCCTCAATATCTTCAACTCCTCATGCGTGCTGGCCAGCCAGGAAACGGCAACGGACATGGCGTTTCAGCGCATTGAGGCCATCGTCGCCCACGAATACTTCCACAACTGGTCCGGGAACCGGGTCACCTGCCGTGACTGGTTCCAGCTGAGCCTGAAAGAAGGCTTCACCGTATTCCGGGATTCCCAGTTTTCAGCGGATATGGGCTCGCCCACCGTCAAGCGGATTGAAGATGTCACCCTGTTGCGCACCGCCCAGTTTGCCGAAGACAGCGGCCCGATGGCGCACCCGGTTCGGCCAGCTTCCTATATGGAAATTACCAACTTCTACACCCTGACCGTTTACGAGAAAGGGGAGGAAGTGGTGCGCATGATCCATACCCTGCTGGGACCGGACATGTTCCGCAAGGGCAGTGATCTGTACTTTGAGCGCCATGACGGCCAGGCGGTCACCACCGACGATTTCGTAAAAGCCATGGAGGATGCTTCGGGCCGTGATCTGAGCCAGTTCCGGCTGTGGTACGAGCAGGCGGGAACGCCGGTGCTGACCGTTTCTGATGAATTCGACGCCGGCCCGGGCATTTACCGACTGACGATTAAGCAGAACATTCCGGATACACCGGGCCAGACCAATAAAAAGCCCCAGCACATTCCATTTTCTTTGGGACTTCTGGGGCAGGATGGTCAGCCACTGCCCTTGCAGCTGGAGGCGGATGCGTCTGAAGCGCCCACAGAGCGCGTGCTTGAGCTTACCGAGTCCGTCCATACCTTTGACTTCCATGGCGTTGAGGCGAAGCCGGTTCCCTCTCTGCTGCGGCACTTCTCGGCGCCGGTCCGGGTTCGTTATCCGTGGACCCGCGAGCAGTTACTGTTCCTGATGAGTCACGATCCGGACGGATTCAACCGATGGGATGCCGGCCAGAGGCTGGCGGTGGACGTGATTCAGTCCCTGGTGGGTGCCGCGGATGGCTCGGAAGTGGAGCCAAGGCTGGTTGAGGCCTACCGGAAACTGGTTTCCGATACGGATCTTGATCAGGCACTGGTGGCAAAAATGCTTCAGCTGCCGTCCGAGGCGTATCTGATTGAGTTGGCGGAAAATGCCGATGTTCCCGCGATTCACGAGGCCCGCGAAACAGTGCTTAAATGCCTGGCTCACGCCCTGAGGAACGAGCTACTGGCGTGTTACCAGCGTAATCTCGAAACCGGTGCCTATGAGGTGACTCCGGAGGCCATTGCCCGTCGCAGCCTGCGTAATACCGCGCTCGCCTGGCTGCTGGTGATCAATGATGACAAAGGCCGCACTCTGGCGGTGAGCCAGCTGAACCAAGCCGACAATATGACAGACCGGATGGGTGCCCTGCAGGCGCTGGTCAACTCCGACTACGAGGATGACCGGCGTCAGGCCCTGGACGAGTTTTACAACAGCTTCCGGGGCGATCCGCAGGTTGTTGAGCAGTGGTTCTCCGTACAGGCGGCCAGCGACCGGGCCGGGCAGCTGCCGGATATCAGGAAGTTGCTAGAGCATCCGGCCTTTGACTGGAAGAATCCGAACAAGATTCGTTCAGTGGTAGGTGCATTCGCCGGGCAGAACCTGGCGGCTTTCCACAATCCGGACGGTTCCGGTTATGACTTCCTGGCAGATCAGGTTTGCCGGCTGGATGACAGCAATCCGCAGATTGCGGCGCGCCTGGTGACGCCGCTGACCCGGTGGCAAAAGTTTGCGCCGGCCTACAGCGGGCCGATGAAGTCCGCGCTGGAACGTATCCGCGACAAAGACGGCCTGTCCCGGGATGTCTATGAGGTGGTGCACAAGAGCCTTGCCGGCTAAACCCGAAGGTGGTTCAGGTAGCCGGCTGTGACCGGGAGCTTTGTCACAGCCGGATACAAAATCGCACTTTCGGTCGATAGACTTTAAGGCGTGATCCGTTAATCTGGCTGAAGGTCTGAAATTCCATCAGATGACAATAAAATGCCTCTTCAGAGGCTTCCAGACGCACTTAAGGTTTTACAATGAGTTACAACAAAAATGCGATTCTCGGCGGTCTGCTGGCTCTTTCCGTGGCATCGTCGCCTGCCTGGTCGGCGGTTTCCGCCAGTGAAGCGGCCCGTCTGGGCCAGGACCTGACCCCTTTTGGCTCCCCCACGGCCGGTAACAGTGCCGGTACTATTCCGGCCTGGACCGGGGGGCTGACAGAACCACCTCCCGGGTATGAGGGCAGCGGGCAACACCACATAAATCCGTTTCCGGACGATGACGTCCTTTTCACCATCACGCCTGCCAATATGGATCAGTACGGGGACTATCTGACGGATGGTGTGAAAGCGTTGCTGGAAACCTATCCGACCACTTTCCGTGTGCCGGTGTACCAGTCCCGTCGAACCCATGCAGTTCCCGACTGGGTGGCGGAGAACACCCGCGAGAACGCGGTGAATGCGGAAATCGTCGGCCAGGGTGAGGGCCTCGAAGGCGCGTTCGGGGGCTACCCCTTTCCCATACTGCATGGCGACAACGAGCAGAAAGCCTGGCAGGCAATCTGGAACCATCTGACCCGTTGGCGCGGTGTATCGCTTACCCGTCGCTCCAGTGAGGTGGCTGTCCAGACCAATGGTGACTACACTCTGGTCACTTCGCAGCAGGAAGCGTTTTTCAACTTCTACAACCCCGAAGGTGGTGAAGAAGATCTCGATAACGTCATTTTTTACTACCTGTCGTTCACCCAGTCTCCCCCCCGCCTTGCCGGTGGCGCCATTCTCGTCCACGAGACTCTGAACCAGATCATCAATCCGCGGAACGGATGGGGTTACAACGCGGGCCAGCGCCGTGTGCGCCGGGCGCCGAACCTGGGATATGATTCACCGATCGCGGCCGCGGACAACCTGCGAACCGCCGATGACACGGATATCTTTAACGGTGCCCTGGACCGGTACAACTGGCGCTACGAGGGCAAGCGGGAAATCTATATTCCCTATAATAATTACCGGATCGGCGAGAAGGGTACGCCTTACGAGGAGATCCTGGGGGTTTCCCACCTGAATCCCGATCTTACCCGCTGGGAGTTGCACCGGGTCCATGTGGTTGAAGCCACGCTGAAGGAGGGCGAGCGCCACATCTACGGCAAGCGCCGCTTCTATATTGATGAGGACAGCTGGAACACCGTTCTGCTGGACCAGTACGACGGCCGTGGCGAACTCTGGCGGGTGACCATGGGGCTGCCGAAAAATTATTACGAACTTCCGGGTGTGTGGACAGTGCTGGACGTCTATCATGACCTTCAGGCCCGGCGTTATCACGTGCTTGGCCTTGATACCGAAGAGGCCAATACCCGGGTGTTCACCAACGAGGTTCCGAACAAGCGTTACTTCTCTCCCGCGTCCCTGCGCCGCAGGAGCATTCGATAAGGCTTGGGTGATCAAGGGATGCGTCCCCGTCCATAGGAAGTGGCGACCCGACATACCGGCCACCATGAGGTGGCCGGTATGTTCACAGTTATTCCCGGCTTGGCCGGTCAGAGATACAGTTCAATACAACACAATAGGCAATCTGAATGGCTAATAGGTTGATGTGCAAGACGCTGGGAGCGGCCTGTCTCGGACTTTCCATGGCGTGGTCCGCCCCTGCGGCGTTTGCGCTTGCAGATGTCATCGAAACCCCGGCCCGGCCAACCGATCTGGCCCCGGAGAATCTTCTGAACGATGCGACCCGGACCGGAGATCGTATCGTGGCCGTAGGAGAGCGAGGCCATATCATTTATTCGGATGATGAAGGGGAGACCTGGGTTCAGGGTGAAGTTCCTGTCTCGGTCACCCTGACCGGAATCGATTTCGGTTCAGAAACTCATGGCTGGGCGGTAGGGCACAGTGGTGTGGTTCTGCATACCGAGGATGCCGGTGCCACCTGGAGCCTTCAGCTTGACGGTATCAGAGCAGCGGCACTGGCCATCGAGAGCAGGGAAGAGCAGATTGCAGCGATGGAGGAGCGCATTGAAGGGGCTCCCGAATCTGAAAAAAGTGACCTGGAGTGGGCACTTGACGACCTCTACTTTGCCCTGGAAAACCTGCAGGCTGATCTGGATGTCGGGCCGGTAAACCCACTGCTGGATGTCTGGTTCGAGAACGAGAACCGCGGTTTTGTTGTGGGTGCCTACGGAATGTTCCTGCGAACAACGGATGGCGGTGAAACCTGGAAGGACTGGGCACCCCGGATCGAAAACCGGCAGAATTTTCACCTCAATGGCATTACCCGGGTCACCGGTGGCGCTTTGGTAGTGGTTGGTGAGGCTGGGCAGATCCATGTCTCGGTGGATGGCGGCGAGACGTTCGAGCGCCGCGAGTCTCCTTACGAAGGCTCCCTGTTTGGGGTGATCGGTACCGGCCAGGTGAACGAAGTCCTGGCGTTTGGCCTGAGAGGCAACATGCTGTTCTCAACGGATCTTGGCAAGAGCTGGCGCATGATTCCCAATTCGGCTGGCGCAACTCTCAACGACGGCGCCGTTGCTAAAGACGGCCGGATTACTCTGGTGGGTAACGGTGGCGCCGTCCTTCTCAGTACCGACGGAGCAGAAACCTTCCGGGAGAATTTCCGTAGTGATCGGGATGGGGTCATGAGCGTGGTGCCCATTTCAGGGACAGATCTGCTGCTTGTCGGCGAAGGCGGCGTAAAAATTACAGACGCCCGTGGAAAGAACCTTCAATAACGCCCTGATGTGGCAACAACCGAACGAATAATAGAGGGGCTTTTGAATGTCCAACCCTAAGCATGACAAGGGCGAACACTACCTGACGACGCCCAAGGCAGAACCATTCCTGGAGCGGCTGATTTTCAACAACCGGGCACTCATTCTGATTGCCTTTATCGTGTTGACGCTGTTTCTGGGTTACAACGCCATCAAGATCCAGCCTGATGCCAGTTTCGAGCGCATGATCCCGCTTGAACATCCGTACATCGTTAACATGCTGGAGCATCGGGACGATCTCGAAAATCTCGGTAACTTCGTTCGTATCGCCGTGGAGGTTGAAGATGGCGATATCTTTACTCAGGAATACATGGAAACCCTGAAGCAGATCACGGACGAGGTTTTCTATCTGGATGGCGTGGACCGATCGGGTCTTAAATCCCTGTGGACCTCGAACGTTCGCTGGGTGGAAGTGACCGAGCAGGGTTTCCAGGGTGGAACCGTCATTCCGGATAACTACGATGGTTCAAGAGGCAGTCTTGAACGGTTGCGTCAGAATGTTCTGCGCTCCAATGAAGTCGGGCGCCTGATTTCCGATAACTTCCGGTCAACGATTGTTTACGCGCCGTTGTATGAAAAAAATCCGGAGACCGGTGAGGCTCTCGACTACGGCGAATTCTCTCGCCAGTTGGAAGAAAAGATCCGTGAAAAGTATGAGGCCCAGAATCCGAACATAGAGATTCATATTGTCGGATTTGCAAAAAAGGTTGGTGATCTGATTGAAGGGATTGGCTCCATCGCCTGGTTTGCCGGCATCACCATCCTGCTGACCACGCTGCTGCTGTTCTGGTATTCCCGTTCGATTGCCGGAACTCTGGTTCCCGTCTTTACCTCGATCATTGCGGTTTTCCTACAGCTGGGAACTCTGCGGTTGATGGGTTATGGCCTGGATCCGTATTCCGTTCTGGTGCCGTTCCTGGTGTTTGCGATTGGTATCAGTCACGGCGTCCAGATTGTTAACGCCATGGCGGTTGAGGCGGCCAAGGGCTTTGACTCGGTGACGGCTGCCCGCCTTGCCTTCCGTGCCCTTTATATCCCGGGTATGTTGGCACTGATCTCTGATGCGTTCGGTTTTCTCACGCTCATCTTCATTGAGATTGACGTAATCCGGGATCTGGCGGTGGCAGCGGGTATTGGCGTGGCCTTCGTTATCCTGACCAACCTGGTGCTGCATGTTCTGATCATGTCTTACATCGGGATCTCCCAGAGCGGTATTCGCCATGTGCAGAACCACGGGGAAAAGCAGGACCGCAAGTGGCGCGTGATGTCTTACTTCTCACATCCGGGCGTCGCACCCATCTCCCTGCTGATCGCCGTGATTGGCCTTGGGCTCGGCCTCTACTACAAACAAAACCTCAAGATTGGCGATCTGGACCGGGGCGCACCCGAACTGCGTGCGGACTCCAGGTACAACAAGGACAACGCCTACATCATCGACAACTACTCCACCAGTGCCGATGTGCTTGTGGTAATGGTGAAAACGCCGGAAGAGCAGTGCACCCAGTACAACGTGCTGCGTGCCATGGACGCCCTGCAGTGGGAGTTGCAGAACACACCGGGTGTACAGTCTTCCGTGTCGCTGGCGGATGTGTCCAAAATGGTGACCAAAGCCCTGAATGAGGGTAACTGGAAGTGGTACGAGATTTCCCGCAACCAGACCATCATCAACGCGTCCATTCGTGAGGCACCGGCGGGGCTGATCAATACCGACTGCAGTCTGACACCCGTGCTTGTTTTCCTTGAAGATCACAAGGCGGAAACGCTGGAAACGGTCATTGAACGTGTTGAGGAGTTCGCCAGCGCCAACAGTACCGAGGAGCACAGGTTCCTGTTGGCAGCAGGCAACTCAGGCGTGGAAGCGGCGACCAACGAGGTGATTTCCAGCGCCAAGGACAAGATGCTGCTGCTGGTTTACGGCGTGGTGAGTTTACTGTGCTTTGTTACCTTCCGTTCGATCCGCGCGGTGTTCTGCATTGTGATACCGCTTGGCCTGACCTCTGTCCTCGGCGAAGCGATCATGGCGGTGTCCGGTATTGGCATCAAGGTAGCGACGTTGCCGGTTATCGCCCTGGGGGTTGGTATTGGTGTTGACTACGGCATCTATATCTACAGCAAGCTGGAGAAGTATCTTCTTGAGGGCAAACCCCTTCAGGAGGCCTATTACGAGACGCTGCGCTCCACCGGTAAGGCTGTTATGTTCACCGGTGTAACACTGGGTCTCGGCGTTGTTACCTGGATTTTCTCCCCGATCAAGTTCCAGGCAGACATGGGCTTTCTCCTGTTCTTTATGTTCCTGTGGAACATGGTTGGAGCCATCTGGCTGCTACCGGCTCTCGCCCGGTTCCTGTTGAGGCCGGATCAAATGCTTGCAAAAGCGCGCACTGCGAAATAAGATTCGCAGCGACTTGAACAAAAAAGCCCGCATTGCGGGTTTTTTTGTTGTCTGCTCAATCGGTTAGCGAGCTAATCCACACTTTATTTATGGCGTGAAGTGGTCTATGTTCTAAGACGACCGCGATGTCTGCTCGCAGCAAAAGGCGGGCAATTGATGATAACGACCAGAAAAAGGAAGAACTCACATGACACTGAAACTCAAAGCCTCTGCATTTGCCGTTGCTGCTGCTGTTGGCCTGGGTGTGGCCTCAGCATCGGTGACCGCACAGGAGCAACAGTTCGTGACCATCGGTACCGGCGGTGTGACCGGGGTCTATTACCCGGCCGGCGGTGCCATCTGCCGTCTGGTGAACATGGATCGCAAAGAACATGGTATTCGGTGCTCCGTAGAAAGCACCGGCGGTTCCGTCTACAACCTGAACGCCATTCGCCAGGGCGAGCTGGATCTGGCGGTTGCCCAGTCTGACTGGCAGTACCATGCCTACAACGGCACGAGCCAGTTTAAAGACGACGGCGCCAACAAGAAGCTTCGTGCGGTTTTCTCCCTGCATCCGGAACCGTTCACAGTCGTTGCCAGCAAGGGCTCCGGCATCAAGACTTTTGAAGACCTTGAAGGCAAGCGTGTGTCCGTGGGCAACCCCGGTTCCGGCCAGCGTGCAACGGCTGAAGTGCTGATGGATGAGATGGGCTGGACCATGGACAAGTTTTCACTGGCTGCTGAACTGAAAGCGGCAGAACAGTCCCAGGCGCTGTGTGATGGCAACATTGATGCTTTCTTCTACACAGTCGGGCATCCCTCCGGCGCCATCAAGGAAGCGACCACTTCCTGTGACAGCGTCATCGTTGAAGTGGATAACGCCGCCACCAAAAAGCTGATCGATGAGAATCCGTACTATCGTAAAGCCATCATTCCCGGTGGCATGTACCGCGGAACCGACGAGGATGTGGCCACCTTCGGGGTAGCCGCGACCTTTGTGTCCTCAACCGATGTGTCCGAAAAGGTGGTTTACGAAGTGGTCAAGGCAGTGTTCGAAAACTTTGACAGTTTCAAGCGCCTGCATCCGGCATTTGCCAATCTGGAGAAGTCAGAAATGGTATCTGATGCCCTGAGTGCGCCGCTGCATCCGGGTGCCCTGAAGTACTACAAGGAAGCGGGTCTGATCAAATAACGACTGACCGGGCAATCGGGTGTGGCCTGTGCCACCCCGATTGTTGTTTCCTTTCCCTCCTTCACAGGACATACCTATGACCGGCAAAGATCCTAACTCCGGGGATTCCGTAGATAACTCAGCCGTAGATCAGTTCCTGCAAACAGAAACCGGCGGGCGTGCCGGCACCGGATATGCTGCGGTGCTTCTGTTTGTTATTCCGGTGGTCTGGTCTCTGTTTCAATTGTGGATTGCTTCGCCACTGCCCTACATTTTTGAAATAGGGGTGTTTAACTCAACAGAGGCACGTTCGATCCACCTGGCGTTTGCGTCTTTCCTGGCGTTTGCCGCCTTCCCCATGATCAAGGGGCGGCACGACACCTCCAACGCAGTGCCCTTTTATGACTGGATTCTTGCACTTCTGGCAGCGTTCTCGTCGGCGTACCTGTACATCTTCTATAAGGAGCTGTCGACTCGGCCGGGTGCGCCAATTCTGCAGGATCTGATCATCGCAATGCTCGGCCTGGTGCTTCTGCTTGAGGCGACCCGCCGTGCCCTCGGCCTGCCACTCACAATTGTGGCTGCCGTGTTCATTTTCTATTCGCTCGCGGGCCCCTACATGCCGGATGTGATTTCCCATGGCGGCGCCAGCCTGGAAAAACTCGCCTCGCATCAGTGGTTGGGTACCGAGGGCGTGTTCGGTGTTGCCCTGGGTGTCTCCACGAGCTTCGTGTTCTTGTTTGTGCTTTTTGGTGCCTTGCTGGAGAGAGCTGGAGCGGGTAACTATTTCATCAAGGTTGCCTATGCCTCCCTGGGTCACATGAAGGGTGGTCCGGCGAAGGCGGCGGTGGTGTCCAGTGGCTTGAGCGGGATCATCTCCGGCTCCTCCATTGCAAATGTGGTTACCACCGGCACCTTCACAATTCCGCTGATGAAGCGGGTCGGATTCCCAGCCACCAAAGCCGGTGCCGTAGAGGTGGCTGCGTCCACCAATGGCCAACTGACGCCGCCAGTAATGGGGGCGGCAGCGTTCCTGATGGTGGAGTACGTGGGCATCTCCTATCTGGAGGTGATGAAACACGCGATCCTTCCCGCAATGATTTCCTATATTGCCCTGATCTATATTGTCCACCTCGAGGCCTGCAAACTGAACATGCAGGGGCTGGAGCGGCCAAACAAGCCGACGCTTGCCCAGCGGTTGCTGACCTGGGTCTTTATGCTCTTGGGCCTGTCGGTGCTGACCCTGGCGGTGTACTACGGAATTGGCTGGACGAAAGAGGTATTTGGTGCCGCGGCGGTGTGGGTTCTGGGGCCCGTTGTGTTGGCCATCTATATCGGATTGGTGGGTTATGCGGCCAAATTCCCGGACTTGCAGGAAGATGACCCGGCCGATTCAATGGACGAGCTGCCACCACTGGGGCGCACGGTGAAAACCGGTCTTTATTATCTCTTGCCTGTCGTGGTTCTGATCTGGTGCCTTACGGTGGAACGTTTCTCACCGCAGCTTTCTGCATTCTGGGCGACCATGTTCATGATCTTTATTGTGGTTACCCAGGTACCACTCAAGAACCTGTTCCGCAAACGGGGAAAAATCGGAGGGGCGACCAAACAAGGCGTTGTGGATGTCGTGAATTCACTGGCAACCGGCGCCAGGAACATGATTGGCATTGGTGTGGCGACGGCATCAGCGGGTATCGTTGTTGGCACGGTTACGCTTACGGGCATTGGCCTGGTCATGGCCCAGTTTGTCGAGTTTATCTCCGGCGGCAACCTGATGCTTATGCTGGTTTTCACTGCTGTGATCAGTCTTATCCTGGGCATGGGGCTGCCGACCACCGCCAATTACATTGTGGTGTCGACCCTGATGGCACCGGTTATTGTGACACTGGGGGCCCAGAATGGGCTGATCGTGCCGCTCATCGCTGTGCACCTGTTCGTGTTCTACTTCGGGATACTGGCGGACGACACGCCGCCGGTGGGGCTTGCGGCCTACGCCGCCGCTGCGATTTCCGGGGCCGACCCCATTCGAACGGGTGTTCAGGGGTTCACCTACGATATCCGGACCGCGATCCTGCCGTTCATGTTTATCTTCAACACCCAGTTGTTGCTGATCGGGCTGACAGGCTGGTTTGATCTTCTGGTCACCGTATTCAGTGCCGTGACGGCCATGCTGGTTTTCTCCGCGGCAACGCAGGGGTTCTGGTTTACCCGCACCCGCTGGTGGGAAACCCTTTTTCTGCTGTTGATAACGTTCACTCTTTTCCGGCCCGGGTTCTGGTGGGATAGGGTCTATCCGCCGGTTGAGAGCCGCCCCGGAACCGAGATCATGGAATACATCGAGGCTGTTCCGGCGGGTGAGGATATTGTTATCAAGGCCACGGGTATGACCATTGATGGCGATGAGAAGTCAACATTCCTGCAACTGCCATTGCCTGCGGGCGAGACTCCCGAAGCCCGGCTCCAGGAATCAGGTCTTGGTCTGCGCCGGGACGGCGATCAGATGATTGTGGACTTTGTGTCCTACGGCAGTGTGGCCGAAACTGCTGGCCTGTACTTCGACTGGACGATCGATGCCTTTCAGGTGCCGCTGGAGCGCCCGCCGAAGGAGCTGATGTTCATTCCGGCACTGGTGCTTCTGGGGCTGGTTGCCTTCGGGCAGTTACGCCGACGGGCCAGGGAAGAGGGGGCAGTGGAGCCAGCCTGACCAATGTTTCTGTCCGTAAAAGCCCGGCATTAACCTGTCGGGTTTTTTTCTGTTAGACTTCGCCTCGAATCGGCCCGCGGTTTGTGTCGCGCAGTGCCGTCAACATGTGGTCTCTGGTATAGATCACCGCTGAGTAACCAACAGGAGCTTTCCATGCCCGTCGTAACCCTGCCCGATGGCAGCCATCGCAGTTTTGCTGAACCCGTAACCGTCCATGACGTCGCCGCCGATATTGGTGCTGGCCTCGCCAAAGCCGCTCTCGCCGGGAAGGTGGATGGCCGGCTTGTAGACACCAGCTACCGCATTGAAGACGATGCTGAGCTGGCCATTGTCACCGAGCGTGATGAAGATGGCGTCGATATCATCCGTCACTCCACTGCCCATTTGCTGGCAATGGCCGTCAAGGAGCTGTTTCCGGCAGCCCAGGTTACCATCGGCCCGGTCATCGACAACGGCTTCTATTACGACTTCAAGTTCGATCGCCCCTTTACCAACGAGGACCTGGCGCGGATCGAGAAGCGTATGGAGGAGCTTTCGAAACAGGATATTCCGGTTTCCCGGTCTGTTATGTCCCGGGAAGACGCCGTCAAGCTGTTTGAGGAGATGGGGGAAGAGTACAAGGTGCGCATCATTGAGGACATTCCCGGTGATGAGGACCTGTCCTTCTATCGCCAGGGCGACTTCATCGACCTGTGCCGCGGCCCTCACGTGCCCAGTACCGGCAAGCTGAAGGCTTTCAAGCTGACCAAGGTTTCCGGCGCTTTCTGGCGTGGTGACACCAGCAACGAACAGCTGCAGCGTGTTTACGGTACAGCCTGGGGCAACAAGAAGGACCTGAAGGCGTACCTGCACCGTCTGGAAGAAGCCGAAAAACGTGATCACCGAAAGGTTGGTAAGAAGCTTAATCTGTTCCATATGCAGGAAGAAGCGCCCGGGATGGTGTTCTGGCACCCGGACGGCTGGTCGATGTACCAGGAAATTGAGCAGTACATGCGCCGCAAGCAGCAGGAGCATGGTTACAAGGAAATCAAGACGCCCCAGGTGGTGTCCCGTACTCTGTGGGAAAAGTCGGGTCACTGGGACAAGTTCAAAGACGACATGTTCACCACGGAGTCGGAGAAGCACGACTACGCCATCAAGCCCATGAACTGTCCGTGCCACGTTCAGGTCTTTAACCAGGGGCTGAAGAGCTACAAGGATCTTCCCCTGCGACTGGCAGAGTTCGGTTCCTGTCACCGTAACGAGGCGTCGGGTGCGCTGCACGGCCTGATGCGTGTTCGCGGTTTTACCCAAGATGATGCCCACATCTTCTGCGAAGAGGACGCGATCCAGAAGGAAGTATCGGCATTCATTGGAATGCTGCACGAGATCTACACAGATTTCGGGTTTACCGAGATTCTGTACAAATTGTCCACTCGCCCTGAGAAGCGGGTCGGTTCCGACGAAGTCTGGGACAAGGCCGAGGCCGCCCTGGAAGAGGCGCTGAATCGTGAGGGCGTGGACTGGGAATTGTTGCCGGGCGAAGGTGCTTTCTACGGCCCTAAAATCGAATTCTCCCTGAAAGACTGTATCGGCCGGGTATGGCAATGCGGTACCATTCAGGTCGATTTTTCCATGCCGGGCCGCCTTGGCGCCCAGTATGTGGCAGATAATTCCGAGCGTAAGACGCCGGTCATGCTGCACCGAGCGGTACTCGGGTCGTTCGAGCGGTTCATCGGTATTCTGATTGAAGAATACGAAGGCGCATTTCCCACCTGGCTGGCACCAACCCAGGTTGTGGTCCTCAATATCACCGATAATCAGCGTGATTATTGTCAGAATCTGGCGAAAAAGTGGGATTCTTTGGGCTTTAGGGTTAATGCTGACTTGAGAAACGAGAAGATCGGCTTTAAAATCCGCGAGCATACTCTTAACAAGGTTCCCTATCTTGTCATCGTCGGCGACAAAGAGGTCGACAACAACACCGTTGCGGTGAGAACCCGCAAAGGCGAAGATTTGGGAACGCTATCGCTCGAAGCGTTTCAGCAACTTTTGCAGAAAGATGTTGAGCGCAAGGGCAAAACAAAGACGGAGATCTAATTATTAAACAGCGAGCGAATCGGGGTGGGCGTACACCAAAGGCGCCGATCAATGAGAATATTGACGCAACCGAAGTCCGTCTGATCGATGCCGAAGGCAATCAGGTCGGTGTCGTACCGATTGAAGATGCAATCAAGCAGGCAGAAGAAGCGTCTCTTGATCTGGTTCAGGTTACGGATTCCGATCCGATCGTCTGTAAGATAATGGACTACGGCAAGAAAATCTTCGATGAGAAGAAGGCCAAGGCGGCTGCCAAGAAAAAACAGAAGCAGACGCAGGTCAAAGAGCTTAAGTTCCGTCCCGGAACTGAAGAAGGGGATTATCAGGTAAAACTACGCAACCTGGTACGTTTCCTTGAAAACGGGGACCGCGGCAAAATCACGATCCGCTTCCGTGGCCGTGAGATGGCACACCAGGAAATTGGTATGCAACTCATGCAGCGCATAGAAGCAGATGTGGAAGAGCTTGCCCAGGTAGAGATGCGGCCGAAAATGGAAGGCCGGCAGATGACCATGGTTGTGGCGCCCCGCAAGAAGAAGTGAACCTGATCGGGTGCTTGTCCCCCGCGCATGCGGGGGATTTGTCGTTCAGGGGCACATTATTGTTTATTTAAAAATAGAATGCGGAGTTTTAAAAAATGCCTAAGATGAAAACCAAAAGCGGAGCCACCAAGCGGTTCAAGAAAACCGCCACCGGCTTCAAGCACAAGCAGTCCTTCACCAGTCACATCCTGACCAAGAAGAGCCCGAAGCGTAAGCGTCAGCTGCGCGGCACCAAGCTCATCGCCAAGTCGGATGTTGCATCTATCAAGCGTATGACCG
>Ga0208300_100351_pt1 | contig 37089 bp, 29 predicted proteins | sample 23_taG_FD_184096 | JGI IMG/M metagenome (GOLD analysis project Ga0208300, IMG submission 184096) | Marine viral communities from Cariaco Basin, Caribbean Sea - 23_WHOI_OMZ (SPAdes) (version 2) | ecosystem: Environmental > Aquatic > Marine > Oceanic | place: Caribbean Sea: Cariaco Basin...
TATCTGGGGCTATTATCAAACTGTGAGACCCCATACTTTCAACAATTACTTAACACCATTAGAAACAGAGAGACGCTATTTTAACAAAAACCTCTTATCAGGTGTCCTAAATTAGTTGACCACTACAGATGCTATAAGGAATATAAAATGGAATTTGACAAAGCCTTTGATTATGTCATCGTCGGCGGTGGTTCCGCAGGCTGTGTACTGGCCAGTCGTCTCACCGAAAATCCAGACATCAGTGTCTGCTTATTAGAATATGGCGGCGATGGTAAAGATTTGGCCGTGCGTATCCCTGCTGGTCTGATTCTAATGGTTCCTGGCAAACCACTTAAGCTAAACAACTGGTGCTTCCATACTACCCCGCAAAAACACTTAAATGACCGACGCGGCTTTCAACCACGTGGACAATGCTTGGGCGGCTCATCTGCCATCAATGCCATGATTTATACACGCGGCAGTGCGCTAGACTATGAGCGCTGGGTAGATCAAGGCTGTGTGGGTTGGGGTTTTAACGATGTGCTGCCCTACTTCATCAAAGCTGAAAACAACGTCCATGGCAGTAGCGAGCTGCATGGCGATAGCGGACCGCTGCATGTCAGTGACTTACTCAGTCCACGTGACATCTCAAAGGCCTTTGTAGAAGCCGCCATTGCCAACGGTCTGGATCACAACACAGACTTTAATAGCGATAAGCAAGACGGTGCAGGGCTATATCAAGTCACCCATTTTCATGGTGAGAAACAAGGTCAGCGTTGTTCTGCTGCTGCCGCCTATCTACATCCTGTCCAAAACCGCTCCAACCTAACTGTCATCACTCATGCGCAGGCTAACCGCGTCATTATCGAAAACAATCAAGCGACAGGCGTCGTCTACGAAAAAGACGGTGTCGAACATACTGTCACGGCGCATCATGAAGTCCTACTATCAGGTGGTGCGTTTGGTTCACCTAAAGTTCTCATGCTCTCAGGTATTGGCCCTGCAGAGCATTTGCAGTCTCATGGTATCGATGTGGTGGTAAATGCACCTGAAGTCGGTGGTAATTTGCAGGATCATTTAGACGTCGTCTTTGATTACGAGGTCAATACGACTGATGTCATCGGTATTGGCATGGCATCGATTTCGACATTGACCAAAAGTATTCGGCAGTGGAGAAAAGACGGTACAGGGTTACTGTCTACCAACTATGCAGAAGCAGGTGCGTTCTTTAGCGTCGGTGATGACCCAAAAGAGTGGCCAAACACACAGCTGCACTTTGTCATCTCACGCGTGATCGAGCATGGCCGCGATCTAAGACGCGGATTTGCTGTCTCTTGTCACAGTTGCTACTTACGGCCTGAAAGTCGAGGTACTGTCAGATTGGACTCAGCCGACCCCTCCGATGCTGTCTTAATCGATCCAAACTATCTGTCACACCCGAAAGACGTAGAGTATATGGTAGCCGGTGCCGAGCGTACTCGAGCCATCATGCAAGAGTCTGCACTCGCTAAGTACATTACTGAAGACTACCCTGCCCCTTACCTCGAAAAAGACGGCATGCTCGGCTATATCAGAAATAAGTCAGATACCATCTATCACCCAGTAGGCACTTGCCGCATGGGCTCAGATGACAGCTCTGTGGTTGATTTGGAGTTGAAGGTACGAGGTGTGAGCGGACTACGAGTTATCGACGCTTCAGTGATGCCAACGCTTATTAGCGCCAATACCAATGCGCCAACTATCATGATTGCCGAAAAAATAGCCGATCTCATTAAAATGAATCATAGCCCTGTTTAATGCTGCATTGGACAAACGGCTTATAGCTGATTGCTTTAAAGAGACATAACTTTATTATTTCTAATTGTTTACACCTAGTAAAATTGTAACTGGTTAGCAATCTAGAAGTATGTCTCTTAATTATTTAGATTTAACAAACATAAAGCCATAGAATTTAATATCTTATTGATGCTAAATACGGCAAAACCGTGCACTTTTTATCAAAATTAGTCTATTTATAGCTTGCATTACCACAGATTAAGAGAGTATATTCGAACGACTTGTTTATATTTTTAGTTTCCATCTATATAATTTAAAGTTATAACAACCTTTAATATGTTTTATTTTGTATATATGAAACATTTTATAGATAGATGCTTTAGAGGTCACTAAACGCTTTCTCATCGTATTCATAATCGAGTACGAACATATGGATACATGAGTACCTACCTACCATTACATAGGATGTAATAATGCAAAAATCACTCTTCAAACTTACGATGTTGGCGACGTTTGTCTTAGGTATCAGCGCCTGTAGTGGAGACAACAAAACTACGGACGACTCTGCTGCTAGCTCAGACGCTAAAGCTGCCAAAACATTGCTCTATTGCTCAGAAGGTAGCCCTGCTGGATTCGATCCAGCGCAATACACTTCAGGTACGGATTTTGATGCGAGTGCCTTCCCTATCTATAATGGCTTGGTAGAATTCAAAAGAGCGGAAACTGAGATTCAGCCAGGACTTGCTGAAAGTTGGGATATTAGCGAAGACGGCAAGACTTATACCTTTAATCTACGTAAAGGGGTTAAGTTCGGTACAACTGATTACTTTACTCCGACTCGCGATTTCAACGCGGATGACATTGTCTTTACGCTAGAACGTATCACTGACCCAGACTTTGAATTTAACAAAGCTTATCCTGCTGAATTCCCATATTCGGTCGGCATGGGACTACCTGATATTATCTCTAATATCGAAAAGGTTGACGACTATACGGTAAAAATTACCCTTAGCGAAACCAATGCGCCGTTCCTACAGAACCTAGCGATGCCTTTTGCTTATATTGGTTCTGCTGAGTACGCAGATCAATTGCTAGCTTCTGGCAATGCTGCTGATATCAATACTAAGCCCGTCGGTACTGGACCTTTCGTCTTTACTTCTTATCAAAAAGACGCGCAAATTCGTTATACCAAAAACCCAGACTATTGGAATAAAGACGACATTTATATCGACAACCTAGTGTTTGTCATCACGAAAGACTCGGCAGTTCGTGCACAGAAAGTGCAAGCTGGCGAATGTCATGTGTCCGCTTATCCGAAACCTGCCGAAATCGAATCTGTCAAAAAGTCAGGTAAAGCCACTGTTCTCGATCAGCCTGGCTTCAACGTCGGCTATGTCGGTTATAACGTAGAAAAACCTCAACTGAGCGAGCTTAAAGTGCGTCAAGCATTAGATATGGCGATCAACAAAGACGCTATTATTAACGCGGTTTATCAGAGCGAAGGCCTCAAGGCAACCAACCCAATGCCGCCAACGCAGTGGGGCTATGATGAGTCACTTAAAGATGCGCCTTACGACGTCGAAAAGGCAAAAGCACTAATCAAAGAAGCTGGCGCGGATAATCTTTCTATCAATCTGTGGTATATGCCAGTTCAGCGTCCGTACAACCCAAATGCCAAGCTAATGGCTGAAATGCTACAAGCCGATTGGGCGAAGATTGGCGTCGATACCAAACTTGTGACTTATGAGTGGGGCGAGTACCTAAAACGCGCTGCTAAAGGCGAGCCTGATGTCATTCTAGCAGGTTGGACTGGCGATAATGGTGATCCAGACAACTGGCTTGGTTCGTTATTGTCTTGTGACGCGGTCGGTGGTAACAACTACTCGCGCTGGTGTAACAAAGACTTCGATAATTTGGTGACCAATGCCCGTCAGATTAACAATCAAGATGAGCGTGTCAGTGAATATGAGCAAGCTCAGCAGATATTCAAAGAGCAGCTTCCTTGGACAACAATGGCACACTCGGTAGTGACCGTATTCACCGCACCAAACGTTGTCGATTATAAAATCAGCCCACTTGGCTCAATACGCTTCGATGGTGTAAAAGTTGAATAACCTTGACTGATTAATTCCGTTACGACGTAAGCAATTTATTCATTTTATTCATTCATATAAGTGCGGCTGGGTCAGATACTCTGCTCCAGCCGAATTTATATAAATGATATGAATTAAGCGCTTTGTCGCGGATCTCTTCATCATCGCTAATACTCTAATCATTGAAACACAACTATTGAGCAGCCCATGCTACTTTATATTCTGCGTCGTATTGCCATTTTAATACCCGTCTATCTTGGTCTAACTCTATCGACTTTTACTCTGATTCGTCTCGTACCTGGAGATGCGGTCGAGATTATGATGGGTGAGCGTATGGTCGATCCAGAGCTACATGCTCGTGCTCTTGAACGACTAGGATTAGACAAACCGCTCGTCGCCCAGTATTGGGATTATTTGACTGGTATCTTAACGGGTGATTTTGGTCAGTCTTTTCGTACTCGTACGCCCGTATTGCAAGACTTCTTTGCCCATTTTGTTCCTACTTTAGAGTTAGCATTATGCGCTATTGTCATCGCTAGTGTCATTGGTGTCAGCTTAGGCATCTTTGCTGCCCTGCGCCGTGGTACATGGATTGATTACACCCTAATGTCAGGCGCGTTGGCAGGTTACTCTATGCCCATCTATTTATTGGGCCCTATCCTGACTGGTATCTTCGCTCATTATTTAGGTCTCCTGCCTGTCGCTGGGGTGATATCTGTCGCACAGTTTTTAGATGTGCAGCCACTGTATGGCTCATGGTTACTTGGCTCACTAAGCTCAGGAGAACCTGGTGCATTCTGGAACGTGGTCAAACACTTTATCTTGCCCTCTATTGCCTTATCGACCATTCCGTTAGCGATGATTGCGCGGATGACACGCTCTGCGATGCTAGAGGTGTTAGATGAGGATTATGTGCGTACAGCGCGAGCCAAAGGCTTATCTCCGCGCCGAGTGATACTGGTTCATGTCATGCGTAACGCCTTGATTACTGTGGTTACCGTCGTTGGCTTGCAGATGGCGACATTGCTTGCAGGTGCCATTATTACCGAGACTATCTTTAGTTGGCCAGGCGTTGGTAATTGGCTACTCGATGGGTTTTTCACTCGTGATTACCCCATTGTGCAAAACGGTATCTTGTTGGTCGCCACTGCCTTGATTTTGGTTAGTTTATTTATTGATATTTTGTATGGTCTGATCAATCCACGTATTCGCCATACTTCTTAATCTAACATTGATAAATACTCACATTATAAATAGTGATGATTAGCGCTCAAGTGAAGTTTTAGCAATGCTTAGTACTTTTTTATGAATAAGATTCTAAAAAATGTCACTGCGCTAGCCACTATAGGAAATGCTCATGAAGCCTTCTGCTCTCCCCTCTGATGTCAATCTGATGGCAGCCACACCGCCGTCATCTTGGCAGCTATTTTTATCGACATTCTGCCGAAACAAAGGCGCCGTGATTGGTTTTATCGTACTGGCATTGATGGTCCTAGTTGCCATACTTGCGCCTGCTATTGCGCCTCATGATCCTTACGAGCTGTTCACTGGTCAAGAGCAATTGCCGCCTGCCTTTTTAGATGACGGCAATGCGATGTTTTGGCTAGGCACTGATGATGCGGGCCGAGATACATTGTCTCGAGTGATGTATGGCGCGCGTTATTCATTGTTTATCGGTCTAAGCGCGACAACTCTGGCGATGTTGGTTGGTATTTCTTTAGGTCTGAGTGCCGCATTTTGGCCAAAGGTCTGGGGCAAAGCGGTTATGTTGGTCAATGATATCCTGATGTCATATCCGAGCTTGCTATTGGCCATTATCATTGCTGCTATCTTAGGGCCATCTATGACCAATACGATTATTACAATCGCACTGGTCTGTACGCCGCCTTTTATTCGTTTGACTCGCGCCACCGCGATGGTAGAGCTACAACGTGAGTACTTTATCGCCTCGCAGGTGATGGGTGCGGGCGTACTCAGATTGTTGTTTATCACCATTTTGCCCAACTGTATGGCACCGCTTATCGTACAAGCAACGATGATTTTCTCTTCTGCTATTTTAGAAGCGGGTGCGATTGGCTTCTTAGGCTTTGGTGTACAGCCACCTGATGCTGAATGGGGCGCGATGCTCGGTACGGCTCGTCAGTATATTCAAAGTAATGTTTGGCTAGCTATTTGGCCAGGTGTCGCTATCTTCTTGGCTGCATTGTCGATTAACTTGACCGGTGATGGCCTGCGTGACGCGCTCGATCCCAAATTAAAGCAGGTGACCTAAGATGACTGAACCATTAATTAAAACACCTATCACTCACACTTCTATGAATGGCGCATCAACAAAAGACTCACCATTGCTGTTAGATATCGAAAATCTGTCGGTCACTTTTGGTCAAGGAAGGCGTGCCTTTCGTGCCGTCGATGATGTGTCGTTAAAAATCACACAAGGTGAAGTCATCGCCGTCGTGGGTGAATCCGGCTCAGGTAAGTCGGTCACTATGATGGCGCTGATGGGACTATTGCCGCCGTCTGCGACCGTCCGTGCCAAGCGGGTGATGTTTGATGATAAAGATATGCTCAGTATGCCTGCCAAAGAAAAACGCGGCATCATTGGTAAAGACATCTCTATGATTTTTCAAAATGCCATGTCTTGCCTAAATCCAAGTTTCACCGTTGAAATGCAGTTGGGTGAAGTACTGCGTAAGCATCTAGGTCTACGCGGTGCCGCAGTACAGGCACGCATCTTAGAGCTGCTAGAGTTGGTCGAAATGCCCGATGCTAAAAACAGACTCAAAGTCTATCCGCATCAGCTATCAGGCGGTATGAGTCAGCGGGTTATGATTGCGATGGCGATTGCTTGCGAGCCAAAACTACTCATCGCCGATGAACCGACTACGGCTCTGGATGTCACAGTACAAGCACAGATCATGGATTTGCTCAGCCGATTACAACGCGAAAAACAAATGGCCATGGTATTAATTACCCACGATTTGGGCCTTGTTGCGCAAAACTCGCGCGATGTCGCGGTTATGTATGCTGGACAAGTGGTTGAAACCAGTACCGTGCCAGAGATTTTTCAAAAGCCTGCTCATCCTTATACTGAAGCATTGCTACAAGCAATCCCTGAATTAGCCATCGGTCAAGATAGATTGAACAGTTTACCAGGGGTCGTGCCAAGTCAATATGACAGACCAGCTGGTTGCTTGCTGTCTCCTCGTTGCCCTTATAAAGAACCTGCTTGCGAAGTACCGCCACCTATTTTAGATACGCCCAATGGCAAGGTGCGTTGTATTGATTCTAATATTACCTCTCGCCCCTCTCACGCTGCTACCCTGGAGTCACAAGTATGAGTAATAAAGTGGTCCTAAAAGCAGACAATCTACACAAGCACTACCCAGTATCACAAGGTCTGGGCAAAGCAAAGGCCTACGTAAAAGCGCTCAATGGCGTCTCATTCGAGCTTGAAGCTGGCAAGACATTGGCCGTAGTTGGTGAGTCAGGCTGCGGAAAATCTACCCTTGCCCGCCAGTTGACACTGATCGAATCGCCTACACATGGTGAGCTATTTATCAATGATGAAGGCACCACAGGCTATAGCAGAAAAGCGCTAAAAGAGTTGCGTACTGAAATTCAAATGGTCTTTCAAAATCCTTATGGTAGCTTAAATCCGCGTCATACCATTGGCTATCAATTGACAGAACCATTGGATATCCATACCAAACTGTCCAAAGAAGAAAAGCGCGACAAAATCAACGAGATGATGAGACATGTCGGTCTACGTCCCGAACACGCTGGTCGTTATCCGCATATGTTTTCGGGTGGACAGCGCCAACGTATTGCCCTCGCCCGCGCGATGATGCTCAATCCTAAAATTGTCGTCGCTGATGAGCCGACCTCCGCCCTCGATGTATCGATTCAGGCGCAAGTCTTGAATCTATTTATGGATTTGCAGGATGAGTATCGCACCGCTTACGTCTTTATCTCGCACAATTTGTCCGTCGTGCGCCACGTCGCTGATGATGTGATGGTGATGTATTTAGGTCAAGCGGTCGAGCACGGCCCCAAAGAAGCGATTTATAATGCGCCAAAGCATCCCTATACCATCGCGTTATTGGCTGCGGCACCAACAGTAAACGGTCATAAAAATGATTTGACCCTACAAGGTGAGCTACCAAGTCCGCTTAATCCACCAAGTGGCTGCGCCCTACATAAACGCTGCCCCTATGCCAAGCAGCAATGCAGCGAGGTAGAGCCACAACTGCGCGAATGGGATGGTCGATTGGTTGCTTGTTTACGTTTAGAAGAGATATATGGTTAAGATGATTAAGGTTAAGATAATTAACGATTAATCAATATTCACCACACCGCGACACTTAGGAAATTTGCTACAACCAAAAAAGGCCTGCCCTTGATTCAGGCCTTTTTTTGCCACGCGCTTGATCATCTCACCGTTACATCTCGGGCAGGTTGGCGTTTGAATTGAATCAGCTGTATGGTCTATCACCTCAACTGTCGCAGAGGAACTCGCTGCTAATTCAAGCTCTACAACCTCAAACGGCGTAAGAAAAACCTTATCAGCAATATCGTGCGATGTAATTGTATGCTGAGTGCCTGCCTGCTGATTGTCCATACTATCAATTGGTAACGCGCTAGATTCAATCTCAGTCTGACCAGACCATCGATGCACTTCTCTACTTTTTAGAATAGCTCGTTTAGCGGTTTCTTCTACTATCGGCTCTGATACAGGCTTATTAGCCACTTTAGCAGTTGGTTTATCATTAGCGTTACCGCTAGGCTGCTTATTCGTATTCTGGCTTGGATTGCTATGCTTGGCTTTTAGATAGGCTTTATGCTCTCTATTGGTACGCCAAGACTTACTAAATCTATTGCTATTAATCTGCTCAACAATGGATGTGACCTCGTCTTCAGTCAGTAGCTTATCTTGCTTTTTCTTCACATACGAGACCATACCACTCGTCAATACATGCTCGGGTAACTCATCGCGGGTTTTTAATTCGCACTCACCGATAAAGGCAATCATCGAATGGAAGTAGCTCAGCTCCAAGCCTAATAAATCTGCGAGCGTCTTAATGTGCAAGTAGTTTTGGCGCAATGGGTTTTGGAATTTGAATTTACTTCCATTTTGGAAAACTTGTGTCCACTGTCTTTGGTTCTCGCTACCATATATCCAGCCTTTATAGTTTTTCGTCTCAATCACAAAAATGCCGTACACAGAGACGATGATATGATCGATTTGTGTACTACCACCATTGGCCCTTGGTAAGGTAATACCGTTTAAACGGTGGTAGACGTCTTTTTCAAGCTTTAGCCACATGGCGACGTTGATGACGGTCTCGCCTAGGAAACCTTTAAAGCTGGATTTTAGGGACATGGTAGATTTCTCGAGAAATAACTCATTAGGTTGATACCTGTCAAATGAAAATCTTTAGCCCATATAAAATAGCTATAAATACCATTACGCTAATTACAATCTTCATTAGATTAATTCGTTCACCTCCTCCTTCAAGTTCAATACTACTTAAAATACTTAGAGAGTCATTCAGTTGCTCATTCCAATTACTCTGTTCTTTATCAACCTGATATAAACCTGGTTTATATGGCTTCTCTAATTCTAATAAATATTCTTCCAATTGCTCCCACTGTTCGTTCGAATAACTTTGCATAGCTAACTTTACTGTCTTTGCATCATTAGTTGCGTAAGATAAAGGAATAGGGTTGAAGTCTAGCCAATGTGCTAAATCGTCATTAGTTGAGGCAGTATAGAGCGCAACTGTTGGTACTCTATCGCCAACAGACACATTTTTTAATAAAGTACATTTCATTATTTTGACTACTGGGAAATGACCGTAACCTTTAGTTAAACTTGTATTAACTGCAATGAGAGTAGGATAAGTATCTACAACAATACCTCCATTTGAATCTCCACTTAAAAAATGCTCCTTTTTATTTACCCAGTAATAAAGGTTCATCACTACTGCAATAACAGTAACTAAGAAATACATAACATCGATGACCATCGTCGCTAATAATGAGCAAATTAGAAATAGTGTCAATAAGCTTACGGTCATTTTATTATGACAAAACCATACCCATTTATTTAGCTCTGTATTACCGGGATTTGAAGCAATGCTATTGTCATCGACTGTATAATTATTGCTCATTTAATATCTCGCTCATCAAACCGCTCATCAAACTTGGTGTGCAACTAAAAAGAGCTATTAGATTACTCTAACGGCTCTCTTATAAACTAAAAATTTAGTTTATGCTTAAATTACAGTAAACTCTTTATAGACATAACAATCTCAGATATGTAGTTAGTCATAATAAGACTCTTTAATCATATCTGCGGTATATCTAGCATTCACTTTATTCAATAAACTAGTCGCAGTAGGAGCTCTATTATTAGATAATCCAAAATCTATAAATGTTGGCATATTAAACGTTAGTGGGACGCTTCCTTCATAGCTGTAAGTAATCTCTTGGTTGATTTTTCCATTTTGACTAACATCTACTAGAGTTTTAGTTAAGTATCCTGCATTGTTATATTCAGCTTTATTAGTAACATTCTGAACGTTAGCTCTAAACCCTTCATATGTTTCCGTAGCACTAGTCGCTAAGCCTAAATTATTATAAGAAACTGCAATATCGATAACAGATGGTTCGTCATTAGTTATCTTTTTAATAATATTTTTTTGATTATCATAGCTATAGGTAACAGCTCGAACACTTCCATAATCGATTGAGCTATCAACAACTTTTGTAACATTACCTGGATTATCGTAGCTGAACTCTAAAGTATTACGCAATTCTCTAACATCATTGTTAGTATTTTCATCAACTCTTATAAAAGATAGAGCAGACTTAGCTAGGTAATTATTAATATTAAAAGTTATATCTTCAACTCTGTCTATACTACCGTCGTTATATTCATCCGTCTCAATTTTTTCTAACTGATTAGAGCTGTTATAAGTATATGTTCTTGTTGAATTATAGAAAAATCTCGAATCACTTGAATCCTTTTCTACTATCTGTTCGATATTACCGTTTGAATTATATTGATAAGTTACTGTTCTCTCAAAAATACTATCTCCATCAGAATTAGTGTTGAACTCAGTTAGCTGACCTTTTTGATCATATACCCATACTTCGATACCATCATTTCGCTTATCGAGACCACGGGTTTGTTCGCGGCGAATTAGGCGATCTTTATTGTCGTAAATAAACTGCGTTGAGGTATTAGCTCGATCAGGATTGCTAGATGACAGGTATTCTTGCTCAACCAGCTGATTCTTGCCATTAAAGTAAAAACTTTCAGTTGCATTTATATAGCCAAAACCGTCTCCTTTATAAGATTTAGTGCTGATGCCAGCAATAGTGGCATCCAAAGGTCTTGCGTCTTTTGCATTCACAACGCCGTCACCATCGATGTCATCGTCGCAGTCATCAGTGATCTCATCTTCGTCTAAGTCAGCCTGCCCTGAATTACTAGCAGTTTTATCTTTGCATTTATCGGTGGACGTAGGAGTATTAGGCTTAACAATGTCATCATTACTTTCACTTCCAGAGCCACCCCCAGAACCCCCACACGCAACTAACGAGGTAGTAAAAAAAATAGTGAAAAGGGTTAAACCAAGGTTTTTATTTACGCGAGGATGTGGCATATGAGTACTCACTCAAAGGAGCTGTTTAAAGGTTCGTGCTAAGCATCAGACCATGAATATTTGTTACATATCAAAAACTTAAAATAACTTTTTATTACAAACTGAATTATAGATTCTTATAGTAATTAGTCAACATATTTTCATCTTCCTTCCATAAAAAAAGCCCCTAGATTTCTCTAGTGACTCTTTCTTAAACGCTAACTAAGTTAGGTTAATTACACCAAACTATTTACTGCTTCGACCACAGCATCAGTCGTGATACCGAACTCTTTATACAAGTCGCTAGCAGGAGCAGATTCGCCATAAGTGGTCATACCGATGACTTTGCCATCTAGACCAACGAACTTATACCAGTAATCTACATGCGCGGCTTCTACTGCGACGCGAGCACGGATATTGGCAGGCAATACCGCTTCGCGATAGCTATCATCTTGCTCGACGAAAATCTCAGCACATGGCATAGATACCACACGGACGCCAACACCATTTGCGCTCAACGCTTCATACGCTTCCATCGCTAGGCCAACTTCTGAACCAGTGGCGATGATGATTGCTTGTAGCTCGCCTTGCTCTTTCGCCAATACATAACCACCTTTAGTGATGTTGGCTACTTGCTCATTATCACGTGCTTGATGTGGCAAGCTCTGACGGCTGAAAATCAATGCTGATGGGTTATTTTCTGATTTGATTGCTTCTACCCAAGCGCTTGCAGATTCAGTCGCATCACACGGACGCCATGTGCGTAGATTTGGCGTGGTGCGTAGGCTAGTCAATTGCTCAACTGGCTGATGCGTTGGGCCGTCTTCACCCAGACCGATAGAGTCATGCGTATAGACATGGATGACGCGCTGCTTCATTAGTGCGCCCATGCGTACTGCGTTACGTGCGTACTCCATAAACATCAGGAACGTCGCTACGTAAGGGATAAAGCCGCCATGCAATGCAATACCATTGGCAATCGCAGTCATACCAAACTCGCGCACACCGTAATAGATATAGTTACCGTCAGCGTCTTTTTCGATGCCTTTAGCGCCTTTAAATAGCGTGAGGTTTGAGCCCGCTAGATCGGCTGAACCGCCCAATAGTTCTGGCAACAACGGCTGCAAGCTATTGATAGCATTTTGGCTAGCTTTACGACTAGCGACATCGCCACCCGCTTCTTGCGTTTGCTGAATATACGCTTGCGCTTGGCTAGCAAAGTCAGCAGGTAACTCGCCATTTAGACGGCGTGATAGTTCTGCTGCAAGCTCTGGATAGGCTTTTTTGTACGCTTCAAAGTCTGCGTCCCAGTTCTTTTGCTGTACGTCGCCTTTGGCTTTGGCATCCCATGCTTCATAGATTTCGTCATCTAATTCAAATGGGGCATGCTTCCAAGACAGTGCATCGCGAGTCAAGGCAATTTCATCATCACCAAGTGGCGCGCCATGACTAGCCGCAAGGCCTTGTTTGTTCGGGCTACCCGCACCGATCGTGGTTTTACAAATAATTAGACTTGGCTTAGTAGTCTCTGCAATCGCTTGCTCAGTTGCTTGCGTGATTGCATCAGTATCATGGCCGTCAACTTTGATCACTTGCCAGCCGTAAGACTCAAAACGCGCTTCAGTGTCATCAGTGAACCAGCCTTCGACATTACCATCGATTGAGATGCCATTGTCATCATAGAAGAATACCAGTTTGCCAAGGCCTAATGTGCCAGCGAGCGAGCACACTTCATGACTGATACCTTCCATCAAGCAGCCATCGCCCAAGAACGCATAGGTATGATGATCAACGATATTATGACCGTCGCGGTTGAACTGTGCGGCGAGTGTCTTCTCTGCGATTGCAAAACCAACCGCATTGGCAATACCTTGTCCTAGCGGACCCGTCGTCGTCTCGACACCAGGCGTGTAGCCAAGCTCAGGGTGACCTGGGGTTTTTGAATGCAGCTGACGGAAACCTTTTAGGTCATCAACGCTCACATCGTAACCTGATAAATGTAGCAATGAATAAATAAGCATCGAACCATGACCGTTTGACAGTACAAAGCGATCACGGTTGTGCCAATTAGGATCTGCTGGATTGTGCTTCAAAAATTTGCGCCATAAAACTTCGGCAATATCAGCCATGCCCATTGGCGCACCCGGATGTCCAGAGTTGGCTTTTTGAACCGCGTCAAACGACAGTACACGGATGGCATTGGCTAGTTTACGTTCGCTAATTGGAGCTGGCATAGAGTGTCCTAATATTCGAATGAGTCGTATAAAGATAAGAGGAAGGTTTACTCAGAGGATAATCCATTAAAAACACAACAGGCGTCCTCAATGGATAGGCTATAAAATAAAAATGCAATATTAACATATTTGCTATGAGCCTAGCCAAAAATGCGGTGACAAGACCGTTTATATTTAGCAATGACTCACATCAGTTTTGTTAAACGATAAGCAATGACGGACTTTGATTTAAGTTATAAACAACAAGCTGCAAGTGACCTAGGTGACAAGCAGCTCATTACTTATAGTCGATTTATTAAACTGAAATAGTCTCAGCACCGCCCATAAACGGACGCAATACTTCTGGAATCGTAATGCTGCCATCAGCGTTTTGATGATTTTCCATCACTGCTAGTAGCGTACGACCAACTGCCAAACCTGAACCATTTAAAGTATGAGCTAAGCTGGTTTGTTTGCCGTCTTTGACACGGGTACCCATACGGCGCGCTTGGAAATCACCACAGTTAGAACAGCTAGAGATTTCACGATAAGTATCTTGGCTTGGCAACCATACTTCGATGTCATAGGTCTTTTGTGCAGCAAAACCCATATCGCCAGTACACAGCTGTACCGTGCGGTATGGCAAGTTCAACTGCTGCAAGATATATTCAGCCTGTCCTGTCATTGCCTCAAGCAACTCATCAGATTGCTCAGCGGTACCGACATTGACCATTTCAACTTTTTCAAACTGATGCTGACGGATCAAACCGCGAGTATCACGCCCGTGCGAGCCAGCTTCACTGCGGAAACATGGCGTATGCGCGGTGAATTTTAGCGGTAGCTCTTTGATATCCAAACGCTCACCACGTACCAAATTGGTCATTGGTACTTCAGCGGTTGGAATAAGGTAAAAATCCATTTCATCATTATTGGTGTGATTGCTTAGCTTAAACAAATCATCTTCAAACTTAGGCAGCTGACCCGTACCTTTTAAGCTATCGCTATTAACGATATAAGGCACATAGGTCTCAAGATAGCCGTACTTCATAGTATGCGTATTCAACATAAATTGAATCAACGCACGATGCAATTGCGCCAATTGTCCTTTTAGCACGTTAAAACGGCTACCAGTCAACTTAGTCGCTGCCTCAAAGTCCAGCATACCAAGCGTCTCACCGATATGAGTATGATCTTGAATCTCAAAATCAAACGTACGCGGCGTGCCCCACTTACGCATTTCTACGTTATCCTCTTCTGACGTACCGACTGGTACATCCGCCGCCGGAATATTCGGAATTTGCAAAGCCGCTTGAGTGATACGCTCTTGTAGCGTACGTAACTCGTCTTCCGCAGCTTTAATCTCACCGCTAACGCTTTGCATCTCAGCCAATAGCTCACTGGCATCTTCACCTGATTTTTTTAGGGCACCTACTTGCTTAGCACCAGCATTACGGCGCGATTGCAACTCTTCGGTTTTGACTTGTAGAGACTTACGTTCGTTTTCAATCGTCTGCCAGAACTCCATATCAAGCTCATAACCACGGGTGGCTAGCTGCTGTTGTAGGTCGCTTAAATCGCCGCGTAAGAGTTTCGGATCAATCATAGTAGTTGCCTGTAACACTAAAGGTGAGTAAAAGGTTTAAAAGTATTATTTATAGAGTAACTGCCTAGCGCATCGCTATCACGGTCTTTGTGATAACTGGCTATGACGTTATGTTTTATATCAACATATCTTGTAGACGCTATAATACCAAGACACGGCAGATTTGACCATGTTTTGGATATCTTTGACTGCTTTTCCCTGTTTTTGGCTGACTTTCTTTAGGTTTTGTTCATTATGCTAATCGCTTATAGCAAGCTATTCTGTTTTTAATTGCTCACTTTTGCTTTCGTCTAGTCTGAATAAACTGAGTATAGAGCTTGAACTACGTCATTAATATAACATCTATCAGTGAACAGTCTTGCTTATATGTTTCATTTAGGAGTACTTTTCGGTAAGATAAGCGCATACCTTTATTCACTTCTAGCCAAGTACAGCATTGCTGCTTCGCTTTGGCAGTTTTAATCCAACGCTTTTAATATAAGTATTTGAGAAACCTTTATGGCCTTGTACCCCTACACGCTCCAACCTGTCGCCTTAAACCTAACTGAGGCTGAATTCCACCAAGCACAGTATGAACTGTTTGCCAGTGCCAGCCCGTCTTTTGGTTTATCAAGCTTTAAGACCAAAGAGTGGATCATCATGGCAGTGGTTGTGGTACTTGCTATTGCAGGACTTATCTTTGTAACAGGCTATTCAACCATTATCTTTTGGTTAATGCTGGTTGGTGTGGTGATATATCTATTGGCGCGTACTTTAGGTTTTAAATGGTACGTAAAAAGAGAGTTTGACAAACAAGTGGCCGACCAAGAGATGCCAGATGAAATGCGCCAAATGAAGTTAGGTGTACAAAAGCATGGTCTAGTCATGGCGATGCCAAGCAACCAGCCTGATATGATGAAAAACTCGCAAATGCGCGGTATGCAAATGCGTGCAGGCGCAACTCAGCAAGCGGTTATTCCTTGGACCTCTATCAAGAGCTGGGATGAGACTGACGACTATATCTTTATGATGTTTGAGCTAAAAGGTCAGCAAGGTAGCCAAATCGTACCGAAACGCTTGCAAGCACAGAAGTTTCCTATCGATACGATACGTCAACATTTACAAGAAGTGGTTCCCGTTAAAGGCTTAAATCCTGAAAACTTGCAGCCACCAGCGTAAATGTAATGAGGTCTCTCTATCGTTTAGAAAAACAGTAGAGAGACTTAGCTTTAGTTTTAGTTTTATAAAACCAATCGTAAAATTGTATTTATTAAATTTAACTTATTAATAATAGTTTGCTATTATTATAAGCATCAAAGGAAGCAATAGAGTTTATATTGATAGGTACAGATAAAAACTAAAGTATTTTCGCTGTATTTCAATTGATTAGAGTCTTTATTCTTCTTTATTTATTATCATATAACTACACTCACACTATAAGGACAATACTATGAGCAATTCTAACAATGCTACTAACCAGATCGGTCTAGAAAAAGCAGACATGAGCGAAGTCATCGCCAAGTTAAACAACCTACTATCGACGTATCACGTGTTTTATCTAAACGTACGTGGCTATCACTGGAATGTAAAAGGTGAGCATTTCTTTACTTTGCATCCACAATTTGAAGAGCTATATACGTCACTACAATTACAAATTGATGAAATCGCTGAGCGTATCTTGACTTTGGGTGGTACACCACTTCACGCTTATAGCGATTTTACGCAGCATACTAGTATTAGTGAAAACAAAAACGTCAAAGATGGCACAAGCTGTGTCAAAGGCGTAGTCACTGGCTTACAAGCGTTAATTGCAGAGCAACGCCAAGTATCAGCGTTAGCAGAAGAGAGCGAAGACCAAGGTTCAGCTGACCTAATCGATGCTTACGTACAAGAGCAAGAAAAACTGGTATGGATGTATAACGCGTTTTTGGGTTAAGAATCGTTGGATTTTACTAGGCTAAATTTTAATAAGCCTAATGATCATCAAATACTAAATAATAAAAAAGCACCTAATTAGGTGCTTTTTTATTGTCTATCTTTTAGAAAAGACTGTTTTATTTTTTGATCCATTGACGCATTTTTTCACGTTCAGCAGGCGTGGCTTGTAGCCATACTTGCATAAACGTATCTAACGTACTAGTAGAAGTATTTACGCTAGATGTTTGCTTAACAGTGGTCGTGCCAGTGTTGACGTTGCTAGTAGAATTTACTACTGGTTGATCTAAAGAGGCGATAGCACGTTGGTTCTGTAACTCTGCATCACCTGCACCGCCGAACACGCCGCCTAGCGCTTTGCCAAGGCCTGAAAATAGACCACCTTGGTTACCGGCCATACTTTGCTGGCTAGCAATGACAGTATTGTTTTGTTGCACAGCGAGCGTAGGCTGCTTGGCATATTCTCTAGCAGCTTCATAATCTTCGGGTTGATTAGGCATAGTCAAACGATATGTTTGATTGTCGGCCAATTGTGCCGTCACACTGACATTACCTGAACGCAAATAATCATGCTCATCACGACGCAAGTTATATAAACGGTCATACTTAGCAGTAATAGCATGTTGTCCAGGCTGTAACGTAAATGTTTTCTGCAGCGGCTGAAAAGCGCTCTGCTGAATTTCCTGTCCATTAATAGCGGTTACTTTGATATGGTCATCAACCTGTAGGGTCACTGCTGCCTGTGACAACATAGAGACCGAGGCAGCACCTACCAATAACGTACCTATCGTTAATTTTTTTAGCAAAGAAGCATTCGATTTCATAAGTTATTCCATTAATAGTAAAAGCGAGTTGGACAAAAGATTCGTATTCTTACGGCTATTCATTTTTTGCTGCTAAAAGTCTTACTGCTAAAAATCAAGTGGCATCGTATGTTGGTCTTGATCAGGCGTGTCGTTATCTAATTGCGTCTCTTGAGCGATATCCGCCAGCTCCGCGGCAAGCGTCTGCTCATCGATGGTACGCAAAGCATCACTTATGACTGCTTTTGAGATATTACTGCGACCAAGGTTAGAGAACATTGGTTGAATATAATTAAGTACTTCCATCATCGCACCGATACGATGCGGTCCATCAGTTAGTAAGTGATCAATAATTCGATCATCAAACTGCCATCCACGCCGACGCAAAATAGACTGTAATAGTGCTTGTCTATCTGCAAAATCATGACCAGTAGGCACTTTAAAGGTTGGTGCTTGTGCCAAACGCGTCATTAAATCTCTTAACTGAAATGGTAAATCATCAGCGGGTTTATTAGCGGCAAACAACAACTGGCGTTGCCCTTCTCGACTACGATTGATCAGGTGAAATAAAGCTTCTTGCCACTGACTGCTTTGCTCAAGCACTTCCAAATCATCAATGGCGATAAGATCAAAGTTTTCTAAAGATGATAGTACGTGGACATCTGTATGAATCAGCTCATTAAGGGACAAACAGATAGCCGATTTGTCCATCTCGACAAATGACTCGCAAATAGCAGACAGCAAATGAGACTTACCTGTAGCAGGGCTACCAAACAGATATAGTTGACCGATCAGGCCGACATGTAACTGCCGTACTGCATCAATAATCGACATCCAACCGGGACCGGCAAAGTCGCTAAGACTTGCATCGTGCTTAATGTCCAGATTGAGACTTAGCTGTGCTTCTGCCATGAATCATCAACTCGTGTTACGTAGTGCAATGGAAAAATATAATAAAAAAGATAGATTGTTTTGAGCTGTATTCATTATTATCAATACTAGCCGATACAACTGTAGTTAATGGCCCTATATCCTTTGCAAAAATAGGTCAGTCACTTTGTCGAAAACAACGTTAGCAAAACTGGTACCAAAACGGTTGATACTATCAACACTGCGCCTATATATAACATATTTACAAAATAACTGACAAGTCTTTTACCCATTAAGCCTTATCAATCATTGCGTTCCTATCTTGATATTACATATCAATCTTTATCTAGTGCATTCAATAATAAGATAATTATCTTTTTTCAAACAATGCCAGTTGTTTACGACCTTTATAAAAGTCAGTGGTCCGATAATAGTTATATAGATGGCGGAACAGAACGTTTAAGACAGCGGATACTGGCAAGGCGATTAGCATACCGACAAAACCTAGTAGACTGGCACCTGCCAATACGGCAAATATGACCCACAATGGCGATAGACCAATCTTATCACCTAACAGCAATGGTTGTAGGATATAGCCTTCTGCAGCTTGTCCAATCAAGAACGCACCTACGACCAATGACAAATACGTCCAGTCCAATCCAAACTGAAATAGGCAGGCGATAATAGCCGCGATAAAACCAATACCAAATCCTAAATACGGCACAAAACTGGCAATGCCTGCTACCATACCAATGATAAGCCCAAGCTCTAGCCCAATGAGCTGTAACTGTACAGCATAAATAGCGCCTAGCAACACCATCACCAGTAATTGACCTTTGATAAATGCCATCAATGCCAGATCACACTCTTTAGCTATTTCGGTCACTTTTTGACAGTAAGCACCTGGTATCGCCATCTTCCAGTTATGCAAACGCTGATCCCAATTAAATAGGAAGTAAAAGGTTAAAATAGGCACTAATACAATAAGACCTGCATTATTGATGAAGTTCATACTTGAGGTCAGTATTTGGCTCATCATGGTACTGGCATCAGCGAACTTATAGTTCGTTTGCATATAATCGACGAGAGTATCAGAAAATTCTTTAGATTCTAATTGGGGTAGTTTGATACGAGTATTACTATTGAACCACTCTCGTACGACTTGATTGTACCAATTAAATATCTTTGGCAAATAATCCCACGCCGCTTGCAACTGATGCCACAATGTCGGTACCAACCACCATAATAATAACGCCATCCCCAAAGTAATCGTCGAGTAGACAATAATAATCGCGACCCAGCGCTTGATATATTTTGATAGGCGCTTGACTAGAGGATTAAATAGGTAAGCCAGCATAAAGGCAAAAACGAAGGGCACGATGACGGGCATCATTAAATACAAAAGAAACACAGCCACCACTAACGCCACGACAATAAATAAACGCCGAAAAAAAGGATCTATTGGTTGATTCATCATGGCAAGTAATCCTATAGTTGGACGAGGTTAAAAAAGTGACAGGTTTAAAAAAGTGACAGTCAGTCAGTAATAGCGATTTCTAAATGATATAACTATAGTCATCACGATGTGTCACTAGGCAAATTGCTTTCTTTTCTCATTAGTTTTAGCTAGCTAAACTGAGACGTATCAACGTTCCTAAAAGGTCTAATTTTTAATAAATTTATGTTTATTAGTTTTTATTCTGTCAATCACATTTGGACTTGTATTAAAGCCATTATCGACAATAAATTTAGCGTTCTATTATCGCAGAGTACAACAAAAAATCAGTCATTTTTTGTTTCTTAACCGCTTATTTGCCACTTAATGCAAATCTTAGTCAAATATTGGCAAGTTGCTTTGCGAGTACGGTCTGTTTTTGGGTATAATGCGCGCACTGTCTTTAAACTTTGCTTTTGAACGTTATAACGCTGATTTTTGCGTGCTCAATTACTTTACCTTCTAATCCCAATTATCTATCCCCAACTGTGAGATGACTATGAGTGACAAGCCTTCTTTAAGCTACAAAGATGCCGGTGTTGATATCGATGCAGGCGACGCTTTGGTTCAGCGAATCAAGTCCGTTGCAAAAGCCACTACTCGTCCTGAAGTCGTGGGTGGACTTGGTGGTTTTGGTGCGTTGTGCCGTATCCCGACAGGTTATACTTCGCCCCTATTGGTTTCTGGAACTGATGGCGTCGGCACCAAACTAAAACTGGCGCTACAGCTGAACCGTCATGACACGATTGGTATTGATTTGGTCGCGATGTGCGTCAATGATCTATTGGTTTGCGGCGCAGAGCCATTATTCTTCTTAGATTATTATGCAACTGGTAAGCTGGATGTTGATGTAGCGGCGACGGTCGTGACTGGTATTGGTGATGGTTGTAAACTAGCTAACTGTGCGCTTATCGGTGGTGAAACTGCTGAAATGCCGGGCATGTATCAAGACGACGATTACGATCTAGCTGGATTCTGTGTAGGCGTGGTTGAAGAAGCAGAAGTTGTCACTGGTGAAAATGTCGCAGAAGGCGATGTACTGATTGCACTTGCCTCAAGTGGCGCACACTCAAACGGCTACTCATTGGTTCGTAAAGTCATCGAAGTTAGCGGTGTGGATGTTACGAGTAGCGATGAGCAACTAGACGGTCAGCCTATTCAAGACGCTTTAATGGCTCCTACCCGTATCTATGTAAAAGCAATCAAAGCATTACAAGACTCGCTTGGCAGCTCAGCTTTACATGCGATGTCACACATCACAGGTGGTGGTCTAACGGACAACCTGCCACGTGTACTACCTGATAACCTAGCAGCGAGCATCGATACCAATAGCTGGCAGTTCTCAGAGCTATTCACTTGGCTACAGACCCAAGGTAATATCGCACAGAGCGAGATGTACCGTACCTTTAACTGCGGCGTTGGTTTTGTCATCGTTATGCCAAAAGACAAAGCAGAAGCTGCTATTCAGACTTTAACTGATGCGGGCGAAACAGCTTGGCAAATAGGTGAAATGGTCAAACGCAGCACTGATGGTCAGGCGGATGCAGTGGTGTACCGTTAATGTCAATTGATACTGCAAGCCAGCCTATCAAACCATTACGCATTGCTGTTCTAGTCTCAGGAAGTGGTAGCAACCTGCAAGTGTTAATCAATGCAATGCAAGCAGGTGCGCTACCGATTGAAATCGTTGGTGTCATTAGTAACCGTGAAGATGCTTATGCTTTGACACGTGCTAAAGATGCCAATATTCCAGTTGCGGTATTGTCACACGTTGCTAATGGTAAACGTATGGGCATCAAAACATTTGAAACCCATGCCAATGAGCAGCTAATAGCATGGCAACCTGACTTAATCGTCTTGGCCGGATTTATGCGTGTGCTAAGTGGTTCATTTATCGATAATCTACCAGCGCCTATGATTAACCTTCACCCTTCTCTACTTCCAGTTTATAAGGGTTTAGATACTCATAAACGGGTCATACAAGCGGGTGAACGTCGTCACGGTTGTAGTATTCATAAAGTGACCGCGGAGCTTGATGCAGGTCAGGTATTGACTCAAGCAGTATTGAATGTCGATATCAACGACACCGCAGAGAGCTTACAGTCACGGGTGCAGAAGCTTGAGCATCAGCTACTACCTTGGACGATTTTACTGCTAGCAAAAAATATATTGTCACTTGAAGCAAATAATACATCATCGCAAACGGAAGCTTACCTACCTAAGTTACCTTTGCAATTGCTGATAGACGGATAAAAATCTCAGCTTATTAGGCTGATTTTTATACCACTTTATATAGCGCAATAAAAAGCCCAATTACTCATTACGAGCACTGGGCTTTTTTATTTGATAACTATTTGTTATTTACTATCATTTAAAATCGTAACTAGTTATCTATTTGTCTAATTAGTTCATTCTTAAAATACATGAACTGCTTTAATGTTGACAAACTCTTTGATACCAAAACCACCATGCTCACGGCCATAGCCTGAGTTTTTCACGCCACCAAATGGCAGTGCAGGATTGGCAAGACCATAACCATTAATATAGACCATACCTGTATCGAATTGCTCACGTGCTAGACGAACAGCTTTCTCTTCGTCTTTTGAGAAAATCGCGCCACCTAAACCATAACGACTGTCATTAGCGATGCGCATTGCATCGTCTTCATCTTTTGCACGAATTAGTGAAGCGACAGGACCAAATAGTTCGTCATCGTATGCAGGCTGACCTTTTTCAACGTTCTCTAGGATAGTTGCTGGATAGAAGCTACCTTTACCTTCAGGTACTTTACCGCCAACAGCGATCGTTGCACCTTTAGCCACACTTTGCTCTACTTGCTCATGTAGCTGCTCACGCAAATCTGCACGTGCTAATGGACCGATATCTGAGCTGTCATCCATTGGATCACCCGCTTTAGTACCTTCAAATTTCTCAACGATACGCTTACGGAACTCATCATATACGCTATCGACTACGATAAATCGTTTGGCCGCTACACAAGTTTCGCCGTTATTGATTAAACGTGCTTGCGTACAGGTTTCTACTGCAGTTTCGATGTCAGCATCTTCTAATACGATAAATGCATCATTTGAACCTAGCTCTAATACAGCTTTCTTAATCGCCTTAGCTGCTTGTTGTCCAACGATTACACCTGCTTTGTCACTACCTGTTAGTGTCACGCCGCGTACTTTGTCGTTGCCAATCAATGCTTCTGACTGGTCATGATCAATGATAATCGTACGGAACAAATCACTTGGCAATTCAGACTCGTGAAGGATTTTTTCAATTAATAAACCAGAGCCTGTTACGTTAGATGCGTGTTTTAATAAGACACTGTTACCCGCCATCAAGTTTGCGATGGTATAACGGAATACCTGATACGCTGGGAAGTTCCAAGGCTGCATGCCGTAGATAATACCAATAGGTTGGTACGTCACTAGCCCTTTTTTCATGCTTTCGATATCACGTACATCATCAGCTAAAGAAGCAACACCGTTTTCAGCAGTGTAATCACAGATGGCTTTGCAAAGATCAATCTCTTGCATGCTTTGGCTATATAACTTACCGCGCTCTTCAGTCATCAGCTTAGCCAGCTCTTCTTTGTATTCAATCAGCTTATCACCGATAGACTTGATGATACGGCCGCGTTCTTCGTGGCTCACTGTACGCCATTCTAAAAATGCGTTATGTGAAGCATCGACAATCTTGTTGACTTCGTCGTTGCTCATATAATTGTAGTTACTGATTTCTTCGCCCGTGGTTGGGTTAATAGTAGTAATGTCTGACATAGTTACTGTCCTTATTATTCGAATTTATAATCGGGTTTGTTGCCACTTGTAGTTATTTTGCTGTGACAGCTTTAATTATTAAATTTACGTCAATAGCACAATCTATTGGTAGCTCGTTTTCTATCTGCCGTTATCTTAACAAGCTATTTGATTAAGAGTTTTACAATATATTGTGAAGTGTGTTGAAGATGTTAATAGTGTGACTGACTTATTAAGTATAACTAAATATCATATAATAACTCTTAAACGCTATAACACAAAAAACCAGCCTAGTGGCTGGTCTAATAACTATATATAGTGGGAGCTAAAGAAAAATATTTTTATTAAAATTCAGATAATCAAAAATATTCTGCTCTAATAAAAGATAGATTTAACTCACACAAACCAATCAAAACAAATGATTAATAACCGGTATCTCTTGTGGTGGATTTTCTTCTTCAGCAACGACTTGTCGTGCCACATGCATAATTAACTGACGTAACCAGCGATGGGCTGGGTGATGCTGCAACAAAGGAGACCATGCCATCGTAAGCTCAAACTCAGGAATAAAAAACGGCGGATCTTCCATCATAATGCTGTCGTTATTTGCCTGCATTCTTGCCACACGCGTGGGCAAAGTCGCTATCAAATCTTTATTTGCTGCAAGCATAGCAGGCATTTGATAGTGTCGAGTAAAGACACTGATTTGACGTTTTTGCCCAAGGCGCTGTAGGGCCTGATCGATAGATCCTAGTCCACCAGATTTCTCTGGATTAACCCCAAAACCCACACCCATACCGGTTTTAGATACCCATACGTGCTGTGCTTTAAGGTAGTTTTTCAGATTAAAACGATTGGCATAAGGACTTTCAGACGACAGTAAACAACTAAATGTATCACGCCATACCAAAACCTGATGAAAGCTTTGTGGTATCTCATTAAAACGGTTAATCGCTAAATCAACTCGTCCCTGCTCCATATCTCGATAAGAGACGTCTGATGGAGTCAAAAAGTCCAAAATCACATTAGGTGCTTCAGAACGTAGTGCTTTTACCAGCTTAGGTACTAGGGTCGCTTCAGCATAATCCGATGTCATAATACGAAACACACGAGAGGTACTATAAGGGCGGAATTCGGTACGTGGCTCCAACACTTGAGTCAAATCAGCGAGTATCTCGCGGATACGTGGCTGTAGCTCAAGGGCGCGTTCAGTCGGTGTCATACCCTCAGACGAGCGTACCAATAATGGATCATTAAACAGCTTACGCAAACGGCGCAAGATATTACTCATAGCAGGCTGAGTAATCCCAAGCTGCTCGGCTGCGCGAGTAACGTTTTTTTCTCGTAGCAACACATCTAGATGGACTAATAAATTTAAATCAACCCGCTGCAAATTCATATTTGGTTCTCTTGGCTTTTGAATAAACGCTATATTAAGGCTGGCATTTGTAGTGCTGCTACGGTGATTTGTGCGCTATAACAGCATAATTTCATTATTTTTTACTAATTTCGTTCTAGTTTTTTCTGGTAGATATACATTATAACTCATTCAACCTATCGTAAGACCCTGTTATATAAACATTATATCATACAGAAATACCAAAGATAACTATCATAAATTAGATAAATCTTGGTAAGGTAGTTATAGTGAGTTCTATAAAGGATTTGCAGCATAGAGGACGAACTTTAGGTTCATAAGCTGTTTTTATCCGATTAAATATTGTCGCTGAGTAATATATTAATGGTTTTTATCAGTCGTTAAATACGGTTAATCGACCTCATTATTGTAACATCTCTTGCTACCGATTATGACATCACTGGCTATTAAGTATTCAGATACCTTTTAGATATATAGTGAGAATCGATAAATATTTATAAACCAGCAATTATTTTCAACTGTTGAGTTCAGCAAATTTCTTGTAATAGCCTAGCGGTTTGTTTAGGGTAAATAGAGCTTCGACAGATAAACGATAGACCAAATTTTGAATATTACTTTTTAGTACAAAGATTTTAGTAAAACGACAGACCCATTATTTTAACAATTAACTTATTTGTTTTTACACCCCACCAAGGAGACTATAGATGTCAACTGCATATAAATCAGCGATCGACTTAGTACGTGAATTAAAGCAAAAGCACGGCAACTGGCAGAACATTAGCGAAGTTGATGCTGCACGTATGATGTCACAAAACCGTTTCAAAACGGGTTTGGATATCGCAAAATATACTGCAAAAATCATGCGTCAAGACATGGAAGATTATGACAATGATACGTCTCAGTACACGCAGTCTTTAGGTGCATGGCATGGTTTTGTGGCACAGCAAACTATGTACGCTAAGAAAAAATATTTCGGTACGACTTCTAAAACTTATATCTATCTTTCAGGTTGGATGGTAGCTGCTCTACGCTCTGAGTTTGGTCCACTACCTGACCAATCTATGCACGAAAAAACATCAGTACCTAAGCTAATCGAAGAAATCTACACCTTCTTACGTCAAGCAGATGCTAAAGTATTGAACGACTACTTCCGTGAGCTAAACGCTGCTGAAGAAGCTGGCCAAGATACTTCTGCTATCCTAGAAAAAATTGAAAACTTTGATTCACATGTTGTGCCAATCATCGCTGATATCGATGCAGGTTTTGGTAATGAAGAAGCTACTTACCTATTGACTAAGCAAATGATCGAAGCTGGTGCTTGTGCTATTCAGGTTGAAAACCAAGTATCTGATGCTAAGCAATGTGGTCACCAGGCTGGTAAAGTAACGGTACCGCATGAAGACTTCATCTCTAAGCTAAACGCTATCCGTTATGCATTCCTAGAGCTTGGTGTTGAAGACGGCGTTATCGTTGCTCGTACTGATTCTGAAGGCGCATCACTAACGCAAAAAATCCCAGTATCAAATGAGCCAGGCGACCTTGCTTCTAAATACATCGATTTCATCGAAATGGAAGAAGTAACGCTAGAGAATGCTCAAGAAAACGACAGCTTACTTAAGCACAACGGCAAACTAGTACGCCCAGTTCGTCTACCTAACGGTCTATATCAGTTCCGTGAAGAGACTAACATTGACCGTGTTGTACTTGACTGTGTAACAGCTCTAGAAAACGGCGCTGACCTACTATGGATCGAAACACCGACTCCAGACGTAGAACACATCAAAATGATGGTTGACCGTATTAAAGAGCAACAGCCTAAAGCCAAGCTTGTATACAACAACAGCCCATCATTCAACTGGACGCTTAACTTCCGTAAGCAAGTTATCGCTCAGTGGGAAGAAGAAGGCAAAGACGTCTCTGCATACAATAAAGATGACTTGATGAGTGCTGATTACGACGGTACTGAGCTTGATGCAGCCGCTGACGTAGCCGCTAAAAACTTCCAACGTGATGCGTCACGTGAAGCTGGTGTATTCCATCACTTAATCACGCTACCGACTTACCACACGACTGCTCTTAGCGTTCATGAACTTGCTAAAGGCTACTTCGGTGAAGAAGGCATGCTTGCTTATGCAGCTGGCGTACAGCGTAAAGAAATCCGCGAAGGTATCTCTTGTGTTAAGCACCAAGCAATGGCTGGTTCAGACCTTGGCGATGACCACAAAGAAATCTTCTCAGGCGATAACGCTCTGAAAGCTGGCGGCGGCAAGAACACGATGAACCAGTTCTAATAACTGACAGACTAGCAGTATTTATCAAAAAACCGCCCTACATCATGTAGGGCGGTTTTTTATTGCGGTTTAAATAATCAGAGAATGGTAGACTAATAATTGTTTATCACAACCATCGATCAGAGCCATTAGTCAGAATTATTAGGAGCTAATATGCAAGAGATAGAGCTGAAGTTTTTGGTACCAGAGTCACGACTGAAGGGATTAATGCGTCAAACGCACGTTAAATCCTCACAAGTGACACAACTGGCTGCACACTATTACGATACGCCTGACCAACAGCTTGCACAGGCAGGTATCGGTCTGCGTATTCGCAAAGAAGGCGATACATGGGTACAAACCATTAAAGCTGGTGGTGATGGTATCGCGGCACGCTTGGAGCACAATGCCGTACTCGATAATGAGCAAGTACAAATAATGCTCAATAATAATGAGCTGATGCCTGATTTAACGATATATGAAGACACCCCAATCGCTGCAGCATTGGCTGACTTTAAACTCAAAAAGCTAGCAAAGACGCTAACACGACTTTATGTGACTGACGTCGAGCGCACTACGCGGTTGCTAACAGAAAGTAATGAGAATGAAACCGATAACTGTATCGAAATGGCTTATGATCAGGGAGAGATTATTCATGGTACTGATGACTCGCTACGCAAAGCTATTCAAGAGATAGAATTTGAATTGGTGTCAGGAGATTTAGATTTTCTATTTACGACTGCCAAAACATGGTGCAAGCGCTATAAGCTGTGTCTATCTACCGTTACCAAAGCTGAAAACGGTAGCTTACTTATTAATGAGCAGAGCCACAGTCCAGCGGTCAACGCAAACCTAAGTCAATTGCAAATAGACAAAGACAGTAGTGCACCTGCTTTTATACGTGCAGTCGTACATAATTGCTTATTGCAGATATTACCAAACAGCAGTGCTATCGTCGCTGGCAGCATAGATGACGATCATATTCTACAGTTACGGATTGGTATTGATCGCTTGCGTACTGCGTTGAAAGCATTTGCTGACTTCTCTGATGAGATCAACCCTGAATGGCTGCCGATACTAAAGCAAACTGCAACCTTGCTTAGCGATTACTATCAACTTGCTTATATCAATGCACAGATCGAACCTGAGCTACAAGCATGTGGCGCGCCTGCCGTCGATTGGACAGCAAATATCGAAAATATCAAAATCACACCTATCAATACGCTGCAAGCCAATGACTTTCAGATAACGCTGTTAGAGTTGATTGCCTTTACTATGAGCGACCCTAGCATTGAACCTCAGACTGATCAGCTTGCCCGCGATAAGCTAGCGGAAGTCCTCTCTAAACAATATAAAAAATGTATTAAAACAAATAAGAAAGCTGACGAAGTAAGTGTTGAAGTAAGTAATACCGAGTTTGTGAACGATGACATAAATGTAAGCACAGATGTTGCTGATAATGACCAACCTGAAAACGAGCTGCTCAATCAGTTAAGAGATTTGCGTTACATCAGTGAATTTTCTACGCCTTTACTAAGTAAGAAAAAAGCTAAAAAGAAAACGAAACGTTGGTTAAAGCGTCTGATAAAAGCACAAAAAGCATTAGAACAACTGAACGATGATAATCAATATCAGCAGTTTTATGAATTGAAATCAAAAACAGATACTAATGCTTTATATGGTACGGGTTGGTTTACGGCCATACTGACTGATGACCAGAGTCATATTGATGCACGGTTAGCAAAATTTGCAGATAGCTCAACGTTTTGGTAGAAGTAGTAATATTATGTTTATGACGGATACTGCTTTCATAAAGTAAAACCACTCCATAAAAAAGACAGCTTGTTATATAACTAGCTGTCTTTTTTTATTGTGTTTAAATAGCTTCTGTCAGCGCCATGGCTAAATGTGCAACATGTCCTAATTAGCCACAATCGTAACAGGCATACTCTCTTCTACCTGCTCAAATAATTCTACAATATCTTCATTACGCATACGGATACAGCCATGTGATAGAGGAATACTCATTGGTTCAGTATCTGGTGTACCGTGAATATAGATATAGCGCTCATAAGTATCGCAACCACCTTGGCTATTGCTACCTTTGTTTAACCCTTCTTCAAGACCCCTTAACCAAAGAATACGGCTCAATATCCAGTCACGCTTGGGATGTAGCTCACCAAGATTGGTATCATATATCTCACTTGTCGGCACACGCCCAACAAATACCGCATTCATAGGCTCACTACCACCTATTTTCTGTTCAATGATATGCCTACCGAGCGGCGTGCAACCACTATCCTGCTGACTACCAATACCATTCTTTGCAGTGGAGACTACGTATCTAACCTCAGTCTGCTGCTGGTACAGCGTCAATGTTTGTTCAGCGATATTAATCACGAGTTGTTTATCAAGCGTCTTATTATTGGTCATAAATGCTTCCGACTATCTGTCATTCATCAGATTACTATTAAGGTTATTAGTAAAATGATTGAAAATTTCTATTATCAAGGGATTGTATCAAGACATTTGGCACCGTAATATAGGGGCACACTTTTTGATGCTAACAGATTATGACGACTATTTCACCGACACGTGTGTCGATGTATGATTTTTTATATCATGATACCCAGCCTATGCTGTCACTTTTGGCCGATGCGGCACAGCTCTCTCTGCCGCAAGCTCGCTTAGGGATGGATGCCAGTCTACAAGCCATCGTAAGTGCGCTGCTCGCCTATCAGCAGCGTCATCAGGGACAAGCAGTCAGCAAAAAGCTGTTTAGTCGTAGTGCTGTCAAAGAGTTACGGCAGTATAACTCAATGAACTTTGCCACCATTAGCGCCACACTCTACCATCGTCACGATGCAGCAGATGCTGTATTTAGCGATAATGCCCGTGTCATAAAGGCAAGCGAACATATCGCTGAGAAGATTGATGCAACGATGCAACAGGCTCAAACTCTACTCACCTCATTGTGCGTGATTGTGCTGCGTGAATTGGCTATCCTGACAGAATACAGTCAACTAGACAGTGATGAGATCAATAAATGGTTTGCGCTACAACCACAGTTTTTATCAGCGGCCCGATTTAGCCCAGAGCATACGCATACATCATCTGCTGAGACAGAAAGCAATAGTGACCTGCCCGAATCAACTACTAAAGCTGTTGAAGCGATAGAGAATAACTCAGAGAGTAATGCGGAACGTACGTTATTAAATGCTGAGCAGTTATCAAGCACTCCACCTTCTTTTGATCCTTACTGGTATGAGCTGACCGGATTCAAACCTGAAAACTATGAACCGGTGCAAGACATGCAAATGGCAACAGGCAATTACTTAAAAGCCATTGGACGCTCACCTGATAATCTACAGCAAGGTCGTCACAACGATATGCTGGTATTTACCGAGATGCATGCCGTTGCCTTACCACATCAACGTTGGCTGCTTCAATTAGCCAAAATCTCAGATATCTATCTCAGTCGAAATCGACTGCGCGTTAATTCTGAACCAGCCAATCCGCCTAAACCGCCTTTAGTAAGTTTGGGATTAATCGGCGGCAATAACGACAATACACCGACCACCACTAGTGAAAAGCCCATCGAGTATGAGGCTTCTACACCACTATGGAAGAATCCTGTTATTCTTATCATCATACTTGTCGTTGGTATCCTTGGGGCACTCGCTACCTTAAAGTACCAATCGCAAAAATCTGACGGTGCCATCCTGGCAACTGAAGAAGTATTAGAACAAGATGCTATTGATGAGCGTCAACAGCAAGATGTGGCCATTGTAATGGTAGACGAAGATGAATCTGACATGGTAGAGACAGAAACAGCTGAGTAAAGCCTCTTACTTTTGAGACAGCTACCCTCAAAGCAACCGTTTGGCAATCATTTATTAGCCATAAAAAAAGAGACCCTATCAACATAGAGTCTCTTTTTTTATGGCTATCTAAGTTATGAATTGGCTATCAGCAGCCCAAAAACTTACTTAGATAAATCACGACCACGGCTAGCTTCGATAGCTAGACGTAAGCCATTTAGACGGATAAAGCCTTCTGCGTCTTTTTGATCATAAGCGCCCGCATCATCTTCGAAAGTAGCGATTTTTTCATCAAATAATGAATCGTCAGACTTACGACCAACAACGCTCACGCTACCTTTATACAGTTTTACACGAACCGTACCGTTGACGTATTCTTGTGACTTGTCAATCAATGCTTGTAGCATCATACGCTCAGGGCTGAACCAATAGCCATTGTAGATGATTTTTGCGTAGCGTGGCATTAGCTCATCTTTTAAATGTGCAGCTTCACGATCAAGCGTTAGCGACTCGATACCGCGATGCGCTTTTAGCATAATCGTGCCCGCTGGCGTCTCGTAGCAACCACGTGACTTCATGCCGACGTAACGGTTTTCAACGATATCTAGACGGCCGATACCATGTTTGCCGCCTATTTCGTTCAGCTTAATCATGACTTCATAAGGCTTAAGTGCTTCGCCATCGATAGCAACGATGTCGCCTTTTTCGTATTCTAGTTCTAGATATTGTGCTTCATCAGGTGCTTCTTCTGGGCTGACAGACCAGCGCCACATGTCATCTTCTGCTTCAGTATACGGTTCTTCTAGAACACCGCCTTCATAAGAGATATGTAGTAAGTTAGCATCCATTGAGTAAGGAGATTTTTTCTTATTGCCCGCATAATCGATTGCGATATCATGCTCTTCAGCATATTTCATTAGGCTTTCACGGCTTGATAGATCCCACTCGCGCCAAGGAGCAATGGTGACTACGTCTGGTGACAAAGCAACAGCACCTAGCTCAAAACGAACTTGGTCATTGCCTTTACCAGTCGCACCATGACTGATAGCATCGGCGTTATGCTCTTTAGCAATCTCAACCAAACGCTTGGCAATCAATGGACGAGCAATAGACGTACCTAGCAAGTACTCACCTTCGTAAATGGCATTGGCACGGAACATAGGGAATACATAATCACGAGCGAACTCTTCGCGCAAATCTTCGATATGGATATGCTTGATACCCATTGCTTGAGCTTTGGCTCGTGCTGGCTCAACTTCTTCGCCTTGACCGATATCAGCGGTAAAGGTGATTACTTCCGCATCATAAGTTTCTTGTAGCCATTTAGCGATGATTGAGGTATCAAGACCACCTGAATAAGCCAAGACGATTTTATTGATATTTTTTGGATCAAGTTGAGCCATGAAGAACTCCCATTATGAAATATAGTTTTAGAAAAGGCGACGATCAAATCGAAAGCAAGTCGAACGATAATTACCTGCTCAGTGTACATCATATTTACTATGGGCAAAAGTCTAACTGCCATAAGGCGTGTGCTTTTGACTTAAATTACAGTCAACCTCATTTTTATTACCAGAATTTAGACATCATTTAACGACAAGACATTAATCTTAGCTCAATGAATTATGTACAGATCTCTAGCCTTATATTTAGTCAAGTGGGCAAATCTGTTATGATAGACCCACAGTACCACTCCCTTTTGTTTCCTTTATTTGACGATATAGAGCGCTTTGACACTATGACTGATTCGATTAGAGAATTAACCATCCTTCAGCCAGATGACTGGCATATTCATTTGCGTGACGATCTCGCTTTGAGCACGACCGTACCTCATGCAGCAAGCAGCTTTAACCGTGTCATCTGTATGCCTAACCTCGTACCTCCAGTCAAAAATGCACAAGAGGCTATTGCCTATCGCGCACGTATCATGGAGCAATTAGCAGCAAGTGATTTAAGTCTTGAGCGCAAGTCAGCTTTTGATCCACGTATGACTCTATATTTAACGGATAACACCACTGCCCAAGATATTGAGTTGGCAGCGCAGTCAGGTATCGTACAAGCTGTCAAACTCTACCCTGCTGGAGCGACTACTAACTCCGCAGATGGCGTCACCAACATCAATGCCTGTGTCGATGTCTTTGAAGCATTAGAGAAGTACAATTTGCCACTACTGATACATGGCGAAGTAACCCAAGACCATATAGATATCTTTGATCGTGAAAAGCGTTTCTTAGATGAAGTGCTGGCACAAATTATCGTGAAATTCCCTACGTTGAAAATAGTAGTAGAGCACATCACTACCAGCGATGCGGCAGATTTTGTATTGTCACAAGGTAACCATGTTGCTGCGACTATTACACCGCAGCATTTAATGTTTAACCGCAACCATCTATTGGTTGGTGGTATCAAACCACATTTTTATTGCCTACCTATCTTAAAGCGTGAGAGCCACCAAAAAGTGCTATTAGATGTAGCTACTAGTGGTAATCCAAAGTTCTTCTTGGGTACTGACTCTGCGCCACATGCGACAGACAAAAAAGAGGCCGCTTGTGGCTGTGCCGGTTGCTATAGTGCAGCCACGGCGCTGCCTTTGTATGCGACCGCCTTTGATAGTGTTGGAAAGATAGATAAGTTAGAGGGTTTCGCCAGTCGTTTTGGTGCTCAGTTCTACGGCTTACCTCTAAATGAAAGCACTATCACGCTTGTTAACACGCCTATGCAAGTACCGACTGACTATCCTTATTTTGATGGCGCATCATTGACGCCCTTGATGGCAGGTGAAACGCTACCTTGGTCAATTAAGGCTTAATACCCGCAAAGCTTAGCATTCAATGAATGACCTATTATTTTATCTTATGATATTAATGATACCTTTGTAGTAGATTTCTTTGTACTAAAGGTGCAGTTAGTATCATAGGATGCTTATTTCTTATTCAATATATTAGTACGACTGATAAAAGTGATTTAACTTTATATGACCAATCAAAACATAGCGACCTTGCCTGACGAAGACTTATCAAACCCTAAATCTGCCAGTCTTGATGCTACTCTAAGCACTTCTCCGAAAGATGCAGCTTCAGCGACGGATGAGCAAGCACCTATGGCCTTAAAAGACCGCTTTCGTAAGTTCTTGCCTGTCGTTGTCGACGTGGAAACAGCAGGCTTCAACGCCCAGACCGATGCCCTGTTAGAAATTGCCTGTATTCCCGTCTTACTGAATGAGCAAGGTGTATTTTATCCAGGTGAAGCTTTTAACGCTCATATCGAGCCTTTTGAAGGCGCAAATTTAGAGCCAAGTGCGCTTGCATTTACGGGTATTGACCCTAAAAACCCAATGCGCAAAGCCATTGCGGAAGATGAAAAAACAGCATTGCGCCGCATCTTTAAAGGCTTAAAAGACGTACGCCGTGATGAAGAATGCCGTCAATGTGTCTTAATTGGACACAATGCCCATTTTGACTTGGCTTTTTTGAATGCAGCCGTGCTACGAACCAATAGCAAAAACCACAATCCATTTCATAACTTTTCAGTATTCGATACCGTAACCTTATCAGCATTAGCCTTTGGTCAAACTGTCCTAGCACGCGCTTGTAAAGCAGCAGGGTTAGAGTTTGATGGTAAGAATGCTCACTCAGCCTTGTATGACACTCAAAAGACTGCTGAGCTATTCTGTCATATACTAAATAACTACCCTATGTTGGCCAATGCGCTGCATAATGAAGACGCGAAAGAAGAGTCAACTGATAGCGACAGTCAATAAGTCACATATCCTATATTGCCAATCATACATAATAGTGTTATTTGTAATACTTGATGACTTTGACATCTTGATTTGGCAATCAATAGGGATATGATTGATATCATAATAAATAGACGGAACTATTTATTGATTACAGAAAGGTTGTTTTATTCGATATGAATAACGGTCTGATGATAAAATATCACTCTCAAGCGATGTAGTTATATCCTATAGATGGTTTAAGTTGCTCACACTGTCTTGATAGCAAGCACTATCAAGATTAATAGGAGGGACTTTATTATGGATCCACAGCTCAAGTTATGGGGCACCATTCTCGGTTATATGCTGCTTGCATTGACGATTAGTGCCTGTACTTCTTTATGGATTCGCTATCATTTAAAGCGAAATGACCTACATCCTCGTCGCGCAATTAAAAAAAGATATTTAATTTTAAAAAGACGTAGAAAAAGGCTTGACAGGAAGCGCCGTCGCTATTAAAATACGCACCACTTCAGCATAAATGGTGAAAGCAGTTGAAGTGTTGTTACTAGTCCCCATCGTCTAGAGGCCTAGGACACCGCCCTTTCACGGCGGTAACGGGGGTTCGAATCCCCCTGGGGACGCCACTATTTGGCGTCACTTGTTAGCCCTATTGCTTAGCATTAGATTAGACTAACAAGCGTACCACCAAAAACCCAGTTCATGATTTATTATGAACTGGGTTTTTTTATGTCTGTCATTAAAAGCCAACTTATTCCTTTAAATAAAAAAGCCAGCATCAATTGAATGCTGGCTTTTTTATTTGGTTGTCTTATTAATTATAAATATAGCTTGGCTCAATGGGTACTTTATTCATATCTATCGATTACAAGAGTAACCATAGCAACGTAGCAACTATCATCAATCCCAATATCGTCTGGATTAAGAAGAACGCCTGATGCTGCCCTACAACTTTACTTAAAGTCACCCCTAGCGTACTGTATTTGACAGGAGGCGTATCAACATTACCTGTTCTCGTTTGCTCTTCATAGTAGCCCTGCAATATGTCTAAGAACTTCTGCCACTCATTAGAACCCCACTCATACGGCTTGAATGGCATTAACTTTTTAAGCTCAGGCTCTTTAGTCATCCAACGCTCAAGGGTAATTGAACGTAATGACCAACCGGCAAAACGACGTTTGGTAATTTCAGAAAAATCTAAAATCTTCAATTCTTTATGTCGATCATCTACCAACAAACGATTTTTTAGGTTGGTTAGTGCCTGCTCTGAGCCTTCGACACACTGTAAAAAGTAGCCATTGCCATAGCAAAGAATACCCGTGACATTATCTATTTGATTGCGTTCAACCGCGATCTCTGAGATATCATTAAGCGTGCTAGGACTTGAAAGACCAGTAGAGGTAATCCGGCTTATATATACAAGCTGGCAGAGATCTGTCGTTACTGGATTTGTTGAATCGTTGATTGTTGACAATCAGCTTCTCCCTATTATCAGGTAAATGTCGCTAAAACAATCATACTAACTTCAGAAAAAATATAGAGACAACATAACTAAGCGTAATGAATCGGTCTGATATATTATTGATTTTACCCCACTCTCAACTTGAAATAAGCAAATCAAACTGAAGAGGCGGGTTACCAAGTTTTTTATTGAGTACAAAGCACAGATTATGCGACAGAATCTTACGAATCAATCGATGAGACAAATGCCATAAA
>Ga0208300_100354_pt1 | contig 36947 bp, 28 predicted proteins | sample 23_taG_FD_184096 | JGI IMG/M metagenome (GOLD analysis project Ga0208300, IMG submission 184096) | Marine viral communities from Cariaco Basin, Caribbean Sea - 23_WHOI_OMZ (SPAdes) (version 2) | ecosystem: Environmental > Aquatic > Marine > Oceanic | place: Caribbean Sea: Cariaco Basin...
GTGAAGTATCTGCTCTCTAGCAAGTGAGCGTACTCAGCGAGCCATCAACCAGCTAATCCGTTGTGGGTTGAGTTTGTCGGCCACCTTTCGCTCTCGCATACCAACCAGATAATCCGGATACCCCAAAAAAGTAATCCTGTTCGCGTACCAGCGACGCAGCCACAAACGCCAGCAATAGAAGCGTAACAGTAGGCCATACCTTGAGTACTTGGCGCACGTAGATGAGTAAGCCACAACAGCTGGCCAGCACCAGAGTTTGAGCGAACTCTGTAAAGCCTAGTTCGGTATAGCGCACATCGGGTAGGTAGAGAGCTTCAAAATATCCGCCTTGGGCGATACCAGCGACAAAAAACATATAAAGTGTTGCGCGCAGAAGCGTATATCTAAAACTGAGTGGCCACTGCGGTGGGGAAGATGGCATACCAACATTCTTATCAGAGAGATGACGTTGTAAGAGAGGGGCTTAAAACATGCATAGAAGAATGTTCATTATATCGACACACTTCTATGCTCGCACGTCGAACTTAATGTGAGCTGCTCGACTAATGGTGGATTAAGGCTGCAAAGTAACTAGTTATTAGGTAATCAACAATTACCGCTGAAGGGCAGACAACACAATGGCAATAAGCGTTTTTGATCTCTTTAGAATTGGGATTGGCCCATCAAGCTCTCATACGGTTGGGCCGATGCGTGCGGCGCGCGATTTTAGCCAAGCGGTTACCTCACCGTCGCTGACGCGCATTGTGGTTAGGCTTCACGGTTCGCTAGCTTCTACCGGCATCGGGCATGGTACTGATAGTGCGGTCATCATGGGTTTGATGGGTGAAACGCCAGAGTCAATTGACCCTGACACCATGACTGAGCGGCTACGAGCGCTAGATGAAGGCGCTCTGTTAACGCTGCCTAATGGGCAAGCGCTATCGTTTGATCGCAGCCAGGATATTGAGTGGGACGACCACTGCCTGCCATTTCACCCGAACGCTATGGTGTTAACGGCTTATCAGGACGATACGGTTATTGCGGCGAATACTTACTATTCCCTTGGTGGTGGCTTTTATGTCGATCAAGCCTGCGCCGATCAGGGTGGGTTAGACGAAGACAAAACCGCGCTACCTTACCCATTTGAAACGGCTAATGAGTTGTTAGCGCTTTGCCAAACAAATGGTTTGCGTATCAGTGAGCTCATGTTTGAAAACGAAAAAGCATGGCGCAGTGAAGAGGTGATTCGCACAGAGCTGCTGACGATTTGGCAAGCCATGCGCACTAGCATTGAAAATGGCTTAAAAGCGACGGGACACTTACCCGGTGGATTAAATGTTCGGCGACGCGCCCATGGCTTGCACCAACAGCTGCTTTCACCACCGCAGAATCAACGCTTAATTGTATCGAGCTTTACTGTGATGGATTGGGTCAATTTGTTTGCACTGGCAGTGAATGAAGAGAACGCCGCCGGTAAACGGATGGTCACTGCACCGACGAACGGTGCTGCCGGTATTGTGCCTGCTGTGCTGGCGTACTATTTGAAATTTGAGCCAGATGCCTGTGACGACGACATAGTGGCCTTTTTGTTGGCAGCGGGCGCGATGGGCATATTATGTAAAAAGAACGCGTCTATTTCCGGAGCGGAAGTTGGCTGCCAGGGGGAGGTCGGCTCTGCTTGTGCGATGGCCGCAGCGGGGCTTGCAGAAGTGCTGGGCGGCTCGCCAAAACAGGTAGAGAACGCTGCTGAGATTGGTCTAGAGCATAATCTTGGCCTTACTTGCGATCCTGTGGCGGGGTTGGTTCAAGTGCCGTGTATTGAGCGAAACGCCATTGCCTCGGTGAAGGCGATCAATGCTGCGCGTATGGCGATGCATGGTGATGGTGATCATTTTGTATCGTTGGATAAAGTGATCCGCACCATGCGTGACACTGGCCGAGATATGCAAGATAAATACAAAGAAACGTCAAAAGGCGGTTTGGCTGTTAACGCTATCGAGTGTTAGTGAGTAGGGCGGGGTGGCAGCGTTGCATCAATATTGGCCACCAAGTAATCGACGAGCTGACGGATTTTAGGTGATAGATGGCGGTGACGAGGGTATACCGCCCATACCGCTGTATCGTTGTGTTGGAAAGGTTCCAATACGGACACCAGTTCGCCACTGGCTAGGTAAGGGGCAACGTAGTAATCCGGCAGTTGAGCAAGCCCTAGCCCTTTAAGCGCGGCGTCCAGTAGAGCAGGACCTGAATTGCCGCTCCAGCAGCCTTCCACTTTAACTTCGCGGCGCTGACCGTTGACTTCAAACAACCAGTTCGGCCGCGAACCCATCAGACAACGGTGTTGGCTAAGTTCCGATAAGGTATGTGGCCTGGGTGCTTGACGGAAGTAAGCCCGGGATCCGACAACATACTCCTGCCGTTCGCATAATCGCCGCGCAATCAAGCTAGAGTCTTTGAGTACCCCCATGCGAATGGCGATATCGTAGCCCTCTTCAATAACTTCTACAGGGCGATTAGTGAAGTGCATATGTACTTCAAGCTGTGGGTGCAGACACTGAAAATCATTCACCAGTGGCGCGATATAGCGCTCGCCAAATGTTGTTGCTGACGTCAGTTTCAGCAGCCCTCGTGGATTTGCCTGAAGTTCGCTGACCGCTTGCTCTGCATCGCGCAGGCCATCAAAAAGGTGGCGACAGTGCTCAACGTAAATGGCCCCAGCATCGGTTAAACGAATTTGCCGTGTGGTGCGGTACAAAAGCTGTACCCCCAACTGATTTTCTAGCTGGCTCACTAAGCGGCTAATATGCGATGTCGACACCTTTAAATGGCGTGCGGCTGCTGAGAATGTTCCCAGCCTTACCACCTCAACGAATGCCTCGATACGATCCCAACGCTGCACGGCTATCCTTATTAATGAGTGATTGTTGCTCTATGGCAATAATCTTGTGAGTGTATCCCGCTTTATCCCACTCGCCTAGCTGGCCTAAACTGCAGCCATTCAATCGGGTTCGATTAACACGAGTCCGGCCAAACAGTATTCACTCGTATGTGACCGTTAAGGAGATGCATAGATGAAATCACGCGCTGCTGTAGCACTCGAAGCGGGTAAGCCGCTTGAATTAGTTGAGATCGATGTGGAAGGTCCAAAAGCGGGCGAGGTACTGGTGAAGATGGCAGCGACGAGTGTATGCCATACCGATGCTTATACCCTTTCTGGTGCTGACCCCGAAGGCAATTTCCCAGCGGTATTGGGCCACGAAGGTGCTGGTGTGGTACAGGAAGTTGGCGAGGGTGTGACCAGCGTTAAGCCGGGTGACCATGTTATTCCGCTGTACACCGCCGAGTGCGGAAAATGTAAATTCTGCCTCTCCGGTAAAACCAACCTGTGTGGCAGCGTGCGCGCTACTCAGGGGAAAGGTGTGATGCCTGATGGCACTTCGCGTTTTTCGCTAGATGGCAAAATGCTGCATCACTACATGGGTACGTCGACTTTCAGCGAGTACACCGTGCTGCCGGAGGTATCGCTTGCGGTGGTCTCCAAAGAAGCACCCATGGATAAAATTTGCCTGTTGGGCTGTGGCGTTACTACCGGTATTGGTGCGGTACTTAATACGGCAAAAGTAGAGCCAGGCTCCACCATCGCCGTTTTTGGTTTGGGCGCGATTGGTTTGGCGGTCATCCAAGGGGGAGTTATGGCAAAAGCCTCGAAAATTATTGCCATCGATGTGAACCCCGATAAATTTGCATTGGCCAAGCAGTTTGGCGCGACTGATTTCGTTAATCCGAAAGACTACAGCGACCCGATTCAGCAGGTAATCGTCGATATGACCGACGGTGGTGTTGATTACTCCTTTGAGTGTATCGGCAATGTTAACGTGATGCGTTCGGCCCTTGAGTGCTGCCATAAAGGCTGGGGGGAGTCGATTGTCATCGGTGTCGCGGGTGCGGGCGAAGAGATCTCCACGCGTCCTTTCCAACTGGTCACCGGGCGGGTTTGGAAAGGCTCTGCGTTTGGTGGTGTTAAAGGACGCAGTGAGTTACCGGGTTACGTCGAGCGCTATATGAATGGTGAGCTGAATATCGACGACTTTATTACCCACGACATGCCGTTTGAGCAAATTAATGAAGCTTTCGAATTGCTCCATGCAGGTAAGAGCATTCGTACCGTGCTGCATTACTGAGTATCATTGGTAATAGGGTAAATGAGCGCGGTAGGGGAAACCCTCCGCGTTTTCATCTTTTGAAGGAGCCGGCCCATGAGCATGAGTGAAACCTTAGAACTAGTGTCTGCCAATCGCAGTTTTGGTGGCTGGCACAAGCGCTACCGCCACTACTCCCGGGCGCTGGATTGCGACATGGTGTTCGCGGTTTACCTGCCTCCTCAAGCAGAGAGCGAGCGCGTGCCGCTGCTTTGGTGGTTGTCAGGTCTAACCTGTAACGATGAAAACTTTATGCAGAAAGCGGGCGCGCACCGTATTGCTGCTGAGCTAGGGGTGGCGATTGTTTGCCCCGATACCAGCCCACGCGGCACCGATCTGCCCGGTGAGCATGAAAGTTACGATCTAGGATCGGGTGCAGGTTTTTATGTGAACGCCACTCAAGCCCCCTGGAAATCGAATTACCGCATGTATGATTACGTGATTGAAGAGCTGCCTTCGGTAGTGCGTCAGCACTTCCCTGTTAATGGGCGTGAGTCGATCAGTGGCCACTCCATGGGCGGCCACGGCGCGTTAATCATGGCATTGCGTCACCCCGGTCGGTTCCGTTCGGTTTCTGCGTTTGCGCCTATTGTTAACCCCATGAACTGTCCTTGGGGTAAAAATGCGTTTACCAGCTATTTGGGTGACGACCAGTCGCGTTGGCGCCAGTATGATGCTTGTGAGCTGGTTGCGAATGGCGCTTCCCGACAGCGGTTATTTATCGATCAAGGTGAGGCCGACCAGTTCCTGGATGAGCAACTGATGCCAGAGCGTTTGGAAGCGGTGTGTGAAGAGCATGATCACCCACTGACATTGCGCCGCCAGCCAGGTTATGACCATAGCTACTTCTTTATCGCCTCGTTTATTGAGGAGCATTTGCGCTATCATGCAGAACACCTCATGAAGCGCTAAGGATATCGAAATGCTTAATCGCGCGTTGCGCCGTTTTCTTGGTTTGATATGGCGTCTTGCTTGGCGTGGCGCGCTGGCTTTTATTGTCCTCTCAATTGCACTGGTCTTACTCTTCCGGTTTGTGCCACCTCCTGGCTCAATGGTCATGGTGGAGCGCAAAATACAAAGCTGGATAAACAGCGAACCTATTGATATTCAACGCCAATGGAGAAGCTGGGAACACCTATCCAGCAATGCCAAGCTGGCGGTGATAGCGGCTGAAGACCAGCGCTTTCCTCAGCATAGTGGGTTTGATTTAGTTGAGCTGAAACGCGCTCTGAAAGCCAGTCTTGATGGTGAACGGTTGCGAGGGGCCAGCACGCTCAGCCAGCAAACCGCCAAAAATGTTTTTTTATGGAGTGACCGTAGCTGGGCCCGAAAGGGGCTAGAAGTATGGTTTACACTGCTGATTGAAACGCTGTGGAGCAAACAGCGCATACTGGAAGTGTATTTAAACGTTGCTGAGTGGGATACCGGGGTATTTGGGCTAGAAGCCGCGGCAGGGCACTATTTTGGTGCTTCTGGCAGTGCCTTGACCGAACGGCAAGCAAGCCTGCTCGCGGCGATTCTTCCGAGTCCGCGTACCCGCAGCGCATCACGCCCAGACGCTCAGGTAGAGCGCCGCAGCCAGTGGATTCTTCAGCAAATGCGTAATCTAGGCGGTGTTCGTTATTTGGAGCGCTTGTAGCGCTTTAAGCCTCTCCTTTGTTGCTAGGCTTACGTACCACCATGACCACCCCAGCAATGGCAATGACCATACCTGCCAGCCCGAGCAGGGGTAGGCGTTCGTCGAAAAGCCACCATGCTTGTAGCGCAGTCACGGGTGGCACCAGATAAAACAGGCTGGCAACGCGGGATGCTTCGCCCTTTTTAATCAACACCATTAATAGCAGGATGGCGGCGATAGACAGAATAAGCACTAGCCAGCCAAGAGTGAGCAAGAACGTTATGCTCCATTCGACTTGGCGGGTTTCAAACAGCAGCGCTCCCATGCCTAGCAACATGCCTGCCGCTATATATTGAATAACCGCCCCGGAAAGCAGTGGCATGCTGGTGCAGTAGCGTTTTTGATAAAGTGTCCCCAGTGAAATCCCCACTAGCGCGGCCATTACGCTAGCCAGTGCGCCTAGGCCAAATCCAGCAAAAAGTGAGGTGCCGAACTCTAGCTTGCTGCCCAGTACTAGACAGATACCCACTAGGCCAAGCAGCAGCCCCAGCCACTGGCGGGAGGTTAAGCGCTCTCCCAGAAGGGGGCCCGCACAGGCTGCTGTTAGTAGTGGCTGTAGGCCCACCAATAGCGCTGCCAGTCCAGCGGGCATGCCCAGGTAGATACCGTAAAAAACCCCACCTAAATACGTGCCGTGTACCAAAAGTCCTGAAACGCCTATATGCAGCCACAGGACTGGCGATGAAGGCCATGCAATGCGCATTAGCCACGTCAGTGGCACAAGCAGCATTAGGGTGAGCACGAAACGAACAAACAAAAAGGTAAAAGGTTCTGCATAGGGCAGACCAAATTTTGCGCCAATGAACCCCGTGCTCCAGAGCAAAACAAATAATCCTGGCATGGCGGCAAGGCCTAAAGAAGCCATGTTTACATTTCTTAAACTATTGATAGTGTTGAACATAGTTCCTCGGCGTGGGTCCTTTTTGCTTGGTTCCGTGTTACTTAAATGTTTTTTCTGTTACTAACTTTTACATAAAAAGTTGAACCTGTGCTTGAACAACGCGTCACATCTGCACATTCATAACGCGTCAATGAGGTTTCTTACTATGCAACGTATGACTGCTCTGTTCTCTGCTGCTCTTCTTGCTACTGGTCTGCTGGCTGGCACCGCACATGCACAGCAAGCCGAAGAATCCGCTCAGGATACGATGGCTACCCAGCAAGCGCCTGTTCAGGATTTCTCTGATGAGCAGCTACAGCAGTTCGCCGATGCTTCTCAAGAAATCGCCGTGATCTCACAAGAGTACACACAGCGTCTGCAGGAAGCAGAAGATGAAAACGCCCAACAGGAAGTTCGCGCTGAAGCCAACGACCGCATGATCGAGGTTGTTGAAGATAGCGGTCTAGATGTTGATACCTTTAATGCCATTGGCCAGTCAATCCAGCAAGATCCTGAAATGATGCAGCGTGTTCAGGAAATGGCTAACCAGTCATAATTAGTTCCAGTAAGTAACATAGAGGATAGTGACAGATTTTCCTTAACCTGCGAAGTACTCTGTCCTCTTACTGAAAGTTTGTTACTGCACAAAGCCCAGCGTGTTTCGCTGGGTTTTTTGCGTTTGTTAACGCTCAATTGTGATCGAAGGGTTTACGCTACAGGCTATCCAAGACAAACTTCATCTATTGATGATGCTGCCGCGCCAAGTGCAGGAGATCGCATGGATGTTGAACTGTTAGAAATACGTCAGCATATGGGGCAGTTCCCCCCGTTTGATGGCTTATCGGATGTATTGCTAGATGCCATAGCGGAGCAAGTAGAAGTGCGCTATTTCAAAACCGGTAGCGACATTTTAGAGCTCAACGATACGCTTGATAAGCTGTGTTTTATCCGTAGCGGTGCAGTGGAAGTCTATCGTCGTCAGGGCGAGCTATATAACCGCTTGGGCGAGGGGGATATTTTTGGTCACTTTAGCCTGCTTCGAAACTATAAAGTACGTTTTCCTGCCAAAGCGATTGAAGATACGCTGATTTACTTTATTCCCAACGCTGTCTTTCAGCGGCTTTGCGAAGAAGACGATGATTTTGCTGACTTTGTTGAGCTAGAGCGTCCTCGTTTAGAAACTGCCGCAGAGCAGCAGAAAAAATCTAACGACATGATGGTCACGCGGATACGCAAATTGGTAACGCGTTATCCTGTCATGGTTGAATCCACTACTACCGTTCAGCAAGCTGCCAAACAGGTGAGTGAGGCACAGGCGTCAGCCGTATTGGTCATTAATGAAGGCGGTAATAACCCTCGCTACAGCTTTCAGGATAGCGAAGGCAAAACTTGGCAAATGTGTGGCATTTTGACGGATAGTGACTTTCGTACCCGCGTGGTAGCTGAGGGGCTATCCGCGCAAACGGTTATTGGTGAGGTGGTTTCCGAGCGGTTAATTACCATCCAGTCGGATGCGTCGGTTTACGAAGCCATGCTGACGATGCTGCGCAACAACGTTCACCACTTACCGGTACTTTACCGCCAGCGTCCGGTTGGAGTTGTCCACCTCTCCGATATTATTCGTTACGAGACGCAAAGTGGGCTGTACTTAGTAAGCAATATTTTCAATCAGTCCAGCGCACAGGGGTTGGCAAAACTTGCTCCAGATGTGCGCGCAGCCTTTGTAAGAATGGTGCAAGAAGGGGCTAATTCGCAAATGGTGGGGAGTGCCCTGTCGACCATTGGGCGCAGTTTTACGCGGCGACTGCTAGAGCTTGCTGAAGAAGCGCTGGGGCCACCGCCGGTGCCTTACTGCTTTATGGTAAATGGCTCTATGGCGCGCAATGAGCAAAGTATTGTCACCGACCAGGATAATGCACTGATCTTGTCGGACGATTTCAATCCTGACGAGCATGACGACTACTTCCACGCACTAGCGGCCTTTGTCAGCGATGGCTTAGATGCCTGTGGTTATGCCTACTGCAAAGGCGATGTGATGGCGACTAACCGCCAGTGGCGACAGCCGTTGCATGTTTGGAAGCGTTATTTCCTAGACTGGATGGCAAATCCAACCCCTGAGAGGCTCCTGCATAGTTCGATCTTCTTCGATCTAGACAGCATTTACGGCGAGGACCATTTTGTTGAAGCACTTCAGGATTTGATTGCCCAAACGGCACCGCAATCGCCGCTATTTTTGGCAGCCATGGCTCGTAATGCATTGAATCGCACGCCGCCGCTTGGGTTCTTCCGCACTTTTGTGATGGAAAAGGATGGCAAGCATAACAACTCCATCAACCTAAAACGGCGTGGTACTGCCCCTATGGTTGATCTTATTCGGGTGCATGCGTTGGCCTGTGGATCTAAAGCGCAAAACTCGTTCCAACGCTTAAATGATATTAGCAATACCCAGCTACTAGCGACGGGAGTAAGCGATAAGCTTAGTTACGCATTTGAGTTTTTGTGTATGTCACGGATTCGTCATCAAGTGATAGACCTGCAGGAAGACCGTTTCCCCGATAACAATATCGAGCCGGAGAATGTTGAGGATAGCGAGCGCCATACGCTTAAAGATGCTTTCCAAGCACTCAACAACGCACAAAAATTTTTGAAATTCCGCTATCCAGTACCCACTCAGCGGCAGGGGCGATAACATGCATGGAATCCGGCCTCGCCAAAAAGTAGTTCAAGCTAACTGGATAGGCTATATGGCTGAGCGTGCCGAAAAGGCTCATGATGGCTCGCTTAGGGAATTTTTTGCAACGCCGCTACCCAGCCCGGACACACCTATCGCGCAAGTGCCGATGGTGGCGCTAGATATGGAAACAACGGGGTTGGACGAGCGGCGCCACGCGATTATCAGCATTGGCGTGGTGCCTTTCACATTGGATAGCATTCCGCTTGCTCAACGTCGCTACTGGGTAGTGAAACCCTCCCGCCCCTTAGATGAGGCATCCATTGCTTACCATCACATCACTCATTCTGAAATCGCCACTGCTCCAGACTTTGATGCCGTGCTGGATGAGCTATTAGCAGTGCTGGCTGGGCGACTGGTGGTGGTGCATTTTCGCAACATCGAACGCCCGTTTCTCGATGCTGCCGTAAAAGCACGACGGGGAGAAGGGGTAATGTTCCCGATGATCGATACGATGTCACTTGAAGCGCGCATGCATCGACAAACGTTATGGGCACGGTTTCGCCGTTGGTTAGGGCGCCCGCCGGTTTCGATTCGTCTACATGCCAGTCGTGAACGCTATGGCTTGCCTGCCTATCAAGGACACCACGCGCTGGTTGATGCACTGGCGACAGCAGAGCTGTTACAAGCACAGATCAGCTATCACTACACGCCGGAGACGCAGTTGAAAGATATTTGGGTTTGAGCAGCGCAACGTTACGTAACGCAAACGGGCAGCCCTTTGGCTGCCCGTTTGTGGTTTAGTGCAAGGATGATTCACATCATACTGCTTTAGGTTCGCTCATCAGACCTTTGATAATGGCATAACTTGCCACTAGCAAGATGATGGTGAACGGAAAGCCGGTAGAAACCGCCATGGTTTGCAGTGCAGTCAAACCACCGCCGAGCAGCAACGCAATAGCGATAGCCCCTTCGATAATCGCCCAGAATACGCGCTGAGGCTTCGGTGCATCTACCTTGCCGCCTGCGGTAATGGAGTCGATAACCAGCGAACCTGAGTCAGAAGAGGTCACAAAGAAAATAATGACCAGTAGAATCGCAATGAAGGAAGTAATTTGTGACAGCGGTAGCTGCTCAAGCATGATGAACAGTTGCAGATCTACACCGGCGTCGCGTACCGCTTCAATGCCTTGGCTAACGTACTGATCAATGGCGGTGCCGCCAAAGGTCGTCATCCACAGCACCGATACCACCGAGGGTACAATCAGTACCGAGACTAAGAATTCACGCACGGTACGGCCACGGGAAACGCGAGCGATAAACATACCGACGTAAGGAGACCAGGAGATCCACCAAGCCCAGTAGAAGGCAGTCCAGCCTTGGCTAAAGTTGGCATCTTCACGGCCAAACGGATTCGACAGAGCCGGCAGGTTAGCAGCGTAGCTAATTAGGTTCTCAAAGAAACCTGTCGCAATAAGCAGGGTTGGGCCAACGGCAATAACGAAGAAAAGCAGCAGTGCCGCCATGGCGATGTTGATTTTTGAAAGCAGCTGAACGCCTTTATCGACACCGGCTGTAATCGACCCGATAGCGATAATCGTGATGCCGATGATGAGCAGAATCATCGTAATATCGCTTTCTGGTGCGCCAAACAGGTAGGTTAACCCTGCCGCCGCTTGAGTTGCCCCCAAACCAAGCGACGTCGCTAAGCCAAATAGCGTGGCAAAGACCGCCAGAATATCGATTAGATGCCCCGGCCAGCCCCAGACGCGCTCACCCAGGATTGGGTAGAATACCGAGCGCATAGACAGCGGTAGCCCTTTGTTAAACGAAAACAAGGCAAGTGACAGTGCTACTACTGCGTAAATCGCCCAGGGGTGAAGGCCCCAGTGAAAGATAGTCGCTGCCATACCCAATGCAGCTGCGCCTTCGGCATCGCCCTCAGCGCCCGCTAACGGTGCCCAGCTACCCCCATCAAAGGACGTACCAAAGTGAGTCAATGGCTCGTTCACGCCAAAGAACATCAGGCCGATACCCATGCCTGCAGCAAACAGCATTGAAAACCAGCCCACATAGGTAAAGTCGGGCTTTGCATTAGCGCCGCCGATGCGAATTTTGCCGAGTGGCGAAATAATTAGCCCCAGACACAAAATAACGAAAATATTGGCGGCAAGTATAAAGAACCACGCCAAATTACCGGTCAAGAAACTAAAAATAGCGTCATACACCGGTGCGATAGTGTCTTGCAGAGCCAGGGTTAAAACGACAAACAGTAGAACTACAATCGATGAGATGGTGAATACCTTGCCATGTAGATCAAGGTTCACACCCATCGTGGTGGTGGTAATGTTGTCTTGACCGATAACGTAATCGGTATCTATTAGGTTCGCTGGGCCATCAGGGGCGGGTATGCCGTCTGATACCGGCTCGGCTGGGGAGTGTTTTGAGTCAGGATTATCCACTTTAGCCTCTCCATGTTAAACAAAAACGGCTATGCATTCGAGGAGTACTATGTTTTGACATCAACATCGCTATGTCATCAACATCTCACTCCTAGCAGGCATTAGCTGGCGGGCGTACCATCCGTACAATAGCAAATGTTGCTTAAGCTTTATTCAACGGGCTACACACAGTCATAAAATTAGCTTTTGCCAAAGCGATATTCACTCCGACAACAGAGAGCCGTAGCCCTCTGTTGTCCCTATCGCTGTCCTTATCGCCAGAGTGGTGGCATTAACTATTAAGCCACTGCTCGACGACATCTTGATTATCTTCAACCCACTGTTTGGCATTTTCGTAGGGGTCGCTGCCATCTTCCTGGTTCATCAGCATGACCTCACCCATCTGCTCGGGCGTCCATTCGAAGGCATCAAGGATGGCGTAGGCTTCTGGCATGTCATCTTTTAGACCTTGGCGCACCACCGTGTGAATCTGCTCAGCACCGCCATAGACATTTTCCGGATCTTCGAGGTATTTCAGGTCGAAGCGGGCAAACATCCAGTGTGGTGTCCAGCCAGTGACCACGACATCCTCTTCATTGTTAATCGCGCTTGAAAGTGCTGCGGTCATAGTGGCACCGCTACCGCTACGCAGACGCAGCTCGAGGTCATAGGTATCCACGACCTCTTCAGTAAGAGCCATCAGGCCCGCACCAGGGTCAATACCGATGATCTCGCCGTTAAAGCTGTCGGCGTTGTCGTTTAGGTCGGCAATAGAATCAGTCTCTGTATAAGCTGGTACGACCAGTCCCAGTTTGGTGCCATCCAAGTTCATACCGAGATCTTCAATATTGTCACCCACACGCTCCATGTAGTCAGCGTGAGTCGTGGGTAACCAAGCAGCGACGATAGCGTCGGCGTCGCCAGTCGAAAGAGCCTGGAACATGGCGGCGGCAGAAAGCGACGTTAGTTCAACATCGAAGCCAGCCTGCTCTAATACAGCAGCAACTACGTTGGTAGAAGCTACTTCAGACGACCACTCAACATAGGCAAGGTTTACGGTGCCCTGGTCGTCGGCGTGGGCCAGACTTCCAGCGGCAACACCAGTGCCTGCAATAAGGGCCAATGAGGCTAGGCGGATACGGTGATTCAACGTACGAGTTTTCATTCACTTGCTCCTTGGTAAATAGTCGTGGGCGTTATCAAATAGGGCGATAAAGCGCCACAACCGTAGTAAACAGGTTCTTAAATGCATTTTTTTGGATTTGAATGCACGACCAGCATGCTTATGCAAAAAGAGTGAATCAACAAGAGCCGTAATTGCAGTACCATTGCCGCCGCACGACTCTTCTAGTTTGATTCACTGTGAGCGGCGTGTTTTGCGCAATGATTGAGTCAAACGGTCAAGTAACATAGCCAGAATGACCACGGCGATACCCGCTTCAAAGCCATCGCCAGGACGTAGCCGCTGAATAGCACGCCACACTTCGCTACCCAGACCGTCTGCACCAATCATGGCGGCGATAACCACCATCGAAAGTGCCAGCATAATGGTCTGATTGATACCCGCCATCACCGTTGGTAGCGAGAGCGGAAGCTGAACTTTAAAAAGTTTTTGGCTGCGCGTCGCGCCATAGGCATCGGCGGCCTCAATTAGCTCAACCGGTACCTGGCGGATACCTAGCGTTGTGAAGCGAATTGCCGGCGGCATCGAGAAAATTACCGTTGCAAAAATGGCGGATACAGAGCCGATGCCGAAAAACGGAATGGCTGGTATCAGGTAAACAAAGGCAGGCATGGTCTGCATAAAATCTAGTATTGGCATGATTAATCGGTACAGCCGATTAGATAATGCCGCCGCAATACCGACGGGCAATGCGATAACCACAGCAACCAGGGTTGCGAAAACCACCAGGGTGAGCGTCTCAATCATCGGGTTCCAGAGACCCAGATTCCAAATCAAGGCCAGCCCGGCTAATGAGCCAATCGCTAAGCGAGCACCCGCGAGCTTCCAGCAGAGTAGGGTGATTAACCCGAGTAGCGCCCACTCAGGTAGCCACATCAAGCTGTCGTTTAAAACATCAATGCCGGTTTGGGTAAAGCGCGAAATTGCCCGGGTGACGGCTGAATATTCGCTGGTCAACCAGGTCAGGCCGCTTTCGATCCAATCGCCAAGGGGGATGCTTGGAATATCCATTACTGTTCTCCTGCCCGTGCTAATTCATCCAGTACTGCGCCCTTCACAACAACACCTAGCAACCGCTGTTGCTCGTCAATAACGGCGATAGGAAAGCTCTTATCGCTAAACATAGCGAACAGGTTTTGCAGGGGTTCTTCAGGGGGGACTTTGCGGAAGTCTTGGGTCAGGTGATCAGTAATAGTATCTGACTTGGCATCAATCGCCTTGCTCGCCGCCTCGGCCTCGAGCAGGCCGATTAGGCGTCGGTCACGATCAGTGACATAAATTGAGTCAATACTGTGGTCACGCATGCGATGCAGCGCCGTGCGCGGGCCGTCGCTGGCGCGGGCGGTAGAGCGCACGGGGCGCATGGCGCTTTCGGCGGTTAATACACGCGAACGATCAACACCTTCGATAAAGCGGCGCACATAGTCATCAGCAGGTTGGGTTAATATTTCTTCCGGGGTACCAATCTGTACGACTTCGCCATCTTTAAGCAGCACAATGCGATCACCAATATTGAGTGCTTCATCTAAATCATGGGTGATGAAGACAGTTGTTTTCTGCATTTTAGATTGCAGTTGCAACAGCTCCTGCTGCATATCCTTGCGGATTAAAGGATCCAGCGCTGAAAAGGCTTCATCCATTAATAGCACGGTAGAATCATTTGCCAAGGCGCGGGCTAGGCCGACACGCTGCTGCATACCGCCAGAAAGCTGATTCGGATAGGCCTCTTCCCAGCCATCTAGTCCCACTTGGGTTAGCGCGCTTTGAGCAATTTGCTGACGCTCAGCTTTATCGACACCGCGTATTTCGAGCCCGAACTCAGCGTTTTGGCGTACAGTGCGGTGTGGGAATAACGCAAAGTTTTGAAAAACCATAGAAAAATGACGGCGACGACACTCTAGCAGGGCCTTTTCGCTTAACGTGGGAATATTTTCGTCATCAATGATTATTTCGCCTTCAGTGGTATCAATCAGGCGATTCAGGCAGCGGATTAACGTTGACTTGCCAGAACCCGAAAGTCCCATAATAACGAGAAGTTCGCCTTCATAGACATCGAATGAGATGTTTGAAAGACCTAGTGTTTGACCAGTTTTTTCAAGAATTTCAGGGCGTTTTAAACCTTGGTCACGAAGCTCAAGGGCTTTTTTCGGCTGCTTGCCAAATACCTTGCTTAAGCCGCGAACCTGAATTTTTACAGGGCGTTTCTCGTCCATCAGCAATGCCTTTTGCGTGAATGAGCAGCCTTGTGTCGTTGCTCAGCTCGCTTTCCAGTACCCGATGGCTTTCCCTGCAAACAGCGACACAAAACGGTTCATAATTAGAATTTAAGCTTTTTCTTGGTTATTTATTAATATTTATTATACATAAGTGGGCAAGGTGTGTCACAACGCCTCCTCCGCTAAGCGTCAAAAGGTGTCACATGTGTCATTTTTAACCCAAAGTAACAATTTGCTGGGCGTGAAATTAATATAGTGTTTTTTATAAGATATTGATTTTTAAAATAAAATTATATTTTTATGATTTTTGGTATGAGCTATGCAACAGGTTGAATAGTGAATCGATATTTTGGCTAAAAGGGAGGTAAGCCTAATGGATAAACAAGTTACCAAACGCCCCCGTGTTCTTACATTGTGTATGTTAGCAGCCACCGTTAGCACATTAGCCCTTGCAGGTTGTGGTAACGATGATGAGCCGGTGCCGCCTGCCGAACAGCCAGAAACGATGGAGCAAGATGCGACTTCTTCTATTGAACAGGCAACTGATGAAGGTAAAGCTACTGCGTCGGATCCTGTGATGGATGATGAGCCTGCAGCATCTGACAGCTCAGCCATGGGCGATCCTGGGCTAAGCGATGATGCAACGGCATCACAAGAGCCTATGCCTGGTGAAGAGCCTATGCCTGGTGAAGAGCCTATGCCCGGTGAAGAATCTATGTCTAGTGAAGGATCTATGTCTAGTGAAGGATCTATGCCCGATGAAGAGGCTAGTAACCCAGTAGACCCTGAAGAAAACCCAGGATTTGGCGAAGGTACTGACCCGATGCCAGGTGCTGATGAGAATGACGACGAGATGAATAGCAGTCAGTAATCGTTAACGCTCCCTACGATGATAAGCCGACCCAGCTGTCTGTTCCCTGCGGCTGCTCCACACGGTTTATCATTCTTTTCCCCCGCGCCCGCGGGGGTTTTTTATGGCAGTGACTATGTCTGAAAGACTAAGTTTGAAAGGCTAAGTTTGAAAGCCATCTTTAGAAAGAGACTATCCAGCTCAGTCTCTCCACCTCAGCCCTCCGAGCCGCCCTCGTCATTCCCGCAGGCCCTACCACTTCGTCATTCCCGCAGGCCCTTAGCGGGAATCCATGTTGACCTGGGATTTCGGGCTGCTGTAGGCCGAGGTCAAGGTGGATTCCCGATAACCCCACTCGGGAATGACAGTGCGGGGACTCGGCAATGACGGTGCGGGGGACTCGGGAATGGCCGTGCGGGGACTTGGCAATGACGGTGCGGGGACTCGGGAATGACGGTGCGGGGACTCGGGAATGACGGTGCGGGGCTCGGGAGTGGCGTGCGGTACATGCTTTGCTATACGGAACTAGGTGGTAATGCCAGTCAGCCTTAACTAACAGGCATTACCCAGCGTGTGCCCATGTTTGGCATGTTGTGTATAGCCTGTCGGCATATACGCACAGCCGGTCTCTCTGGTGAGTAGCCAGCAAATTGCGTTAATTTATTCCTCGTTATCTTCCAAACGACGATAAAGTGTTCGGCGAGCGATACCCAGCACTTCAGCCGTGCGCCGTTTATTGCCGCCGGTGGCTTCTAACACTTTGCGTATATAGCGCTTTTCAACTTCTTCCAGGCTGGGCCAGCGGGTCGGGGCGGGGGCTGGAAGCTGAGTGCCAGGTAATACTTCACCGGTAAGCGTCGGCGTTATTGCCGAGCCGCTATGTTGGCTAGCCTGCTCGCGTAAGCGCTCTGGTAAATCCTGGTGCTGCAATATGCCTTCTTCGCTCAGTGTTACGGCTCGCATAATGGCATTTTCCAGCTCGCGTACGTTGCCGGGGTAGGTGTAGTTCAACAGACTATTGAGCGCTTCGGGCTCGATTTGTTCAATCTGCTTACTTTGCGCTTCGGCGTGTTTGTCGATTAACGCAAATACAAGGTGCTCTATGTCGGTGCCACGCTCACGTAGTGGCGGAATGCGCAGCGAGAACGTCTCAAGGCGATAGAACAAGTCACTACGAAAGTTTTCTTGCTCGATCTCTTTTTCAAGATTGCGATGGGTTGCAGCAATGATACGGACATCTACCGGCTCCTCACGCTCACCACCAACGGGGCGCACGGTCTTTTCTTGCAGCGCACGCAGCAATTTGGCTTGAAGATTAATCGGCATTTCACCAATCTCATCCAAAAACAGACTGCCACCTTGAGCGCTATGAAACAGACCGCGGCGTGCTTCGTTAGCCCCGGTAAATGCTCCTTTTACATGACCAAAAAACTCACTTTCCATGAGATCGGCAGGAATGCTGGCGCAGTTAACGGGCACAAAGGGTGCTTCGTGGCGTTTGCTTTCTTGATGGATAGCGCGGGCCAGCAGCTCTTTACCGGTACCGCTTTCGCCCAGAATCAAAATAGGCGCATCGCTTTTAGCCAGCCGAGAGGCATCATGAAACAGCGACTGCATGGCTGAGCTTTTTCCGACAATACCGTGAAACTGGCTTAACTCAGTATCGCGGGAGAGCGACAAACGCTGGCGCTCTAAGACACGAAAGACTGCTTCGCGAATGGCATCTAAATCCAATGGTTTCGTTAGGAAGTCATCGGCACCTAACTTTAGCGCCTCGACGGCTTGGTCAATGGTGCCAAAGGCCGTGATGACAATAATGCCCAGCTCGCTGCCGCTTTGACGCAGCTGCTGAAGTAGCTGAATGCCGGTCATTCCTGGAAGACGTACATCCGTAATCATCATCGCCACAGCTGTATGGCTGAGCAGCGCCAAGGCGTCTTCAGCACTGGGAACGCCTAGGGTGTCATAGCCCGCGTCGTTGAGTTCTTCTTCTAATAACTCACGTATAGCGGCGTCATCTTCCACTACCAATAAAGGTAAAAGGTGTTCCTGATGGGTCACAAACGTTTTCCTCAAGCGGCTGCGGTTTCACTAAGGGGGAGCGTAATCTCGAATCCAGCGCCGCCAAGGCCGCTATCAAATACGCCAATTGTCCCGCCGTGATCGTTAATTATGCGATGCACCATGGAGAGCCCTAAGCCACTGCCTTGGCCCACCGGTTTCGTCGTAAAGAAAGGATCAAATACTTGCTGATGATGCGACGCTGGAATGCCAGGCCCATCATCTTCAACCCAAAGCGTTAGCTCTTCACTGTATTGCTTGGCACTAAGGCGTATACAGCTAACGTCTGGTGCTTGCGCTGCGTTGCGTAATAGATTGGTGAGTACCTGCACGATTTGCTGCCCATTGACTAATAAATGGGGGGTAGGAGAGGGAAGATCAATATCCAAATGAATATTTCGTGGCTCCAACTCCTCTTCCACGAGTTCACTGGCACTCAGGATAAGCTGATCCAACGCTTGCGTGTCTTTATCTACGTTATGCTGTCTGCCCAGTTCCATTAACTGGCGGACAATTTGGACAATTCTTTCGACTTCTCCGCGGATACGGCCTAATCGAGCACGTTCGTCATCGCCAATGATGTCCCTGCGGGCTAAGCGCTGGGCTTGGCCATTGATGACGGTTAATGGGGCACCAATTTCATGGGCGACACCAGCCGCCAAAACGCCTAATTCAGCCAGCTTTTTAGATTTTCGTAGGCGCTTCTCTAGTTCGATTTCGCGCTGCCGACGGGCATCAATATCGCGATCTTTTTCTGCCATCGCATCGAGCATGCCGTTTAAGCCTGATGCTAAGCGGCGATATTCCGTCGGGCCATCTTCCGTAGCCCGTTGGCTGCGATCGCCATCTTCCACCAGCAACATCACGTGCAAAAGACGATTGAGTGGTCGTTCGATATAGTGCCTAAAGCCCCACCAAATGCTAAAAACAATACCGGCCGCTCCGATCACAAATACCAGCACTGCCACAATACTGATAAAGCCTGTGTAGTTTTCGATGCCGGTATTAAGTCGGTTGACTTGCAGAACACCTTTCACCGTGCCGTTTTGTGCCCTCAGCGGAATCAATGCTGAGTAGTACGTCCAGCCTTCCTGTTGGCGGTAATTGCTGTACAGGTCATCTTGTTTGATAACCTGCTGAATTTCATCCGGCGAAAATAGGTCCTTGCCCAGGCCTAGGCCATAAACCTCCCGGCCTTGGGTGTCGAACACATAAGCACCATAGATACGATGGAATGAAAAAGCGGATTGCAACGCTTCTCCTAGGGGGGTGTCGCTATCACGAGTGACGGCGTAACTCAGTGAAGTGCCTAGTGCACGGGTGATAATCTCAACTTCGGTTTGCAGCTTGGAACGCACGTTATCTTCTAGCGACTTGATAGCCACCAGGCTAAAAACCACTAGAACGACAAACAATGGCACGATAACCGTCAAAATAATTAAATTACGTAGTCGCATCAGGCATCCGTAATGAGTATCGGCTGTTCAGCGCAGAACAGCATTGGCAGCGTGCATAGACAGTATAAATAAATAGACAGCATCAATAGGCAGTATAAAGAGTCGCGGTTCAGATAACGTTAATGTGGGTTAATTCGCCACCCTTAAACGATAAAGGCTGCCCTGACCACCATCGGTTAGCAAATAAATGGCCTCGTTAGGACCTTGGCGCACATCGCGAATGCGCCCAATGTGGCCATCCAGAATGACCTCTTCCTCCACCACGTTGCCGTTTGCCAATTGCAGGCGTAGCAATGTTTCGCTAGCTAAACCACCGGCTAATAGCTGCCCCTGCCAGTCTCCAAACGCGCTGCTGGTGACTTCGGTAAGGCCCGAAGGCGCAAATCGACCTTCAAAGCGGTAAACCGGGTCAACCATGCCGGGCTTTGATTCGACGCCAATCGGCTCATTTGTCCGGTAGTCATTGCCCAGGCTAACCTCAGGCCAGCCATAATTGCTGCCTGCCTTGATGTGATTAAGCTCATCGCCTGTGCGCGGGCCATGTTCGGTCGCCCAGGGCTCACCATTGCTAAGTACCGTCAACCCTTGGATATTACGATTGCCCATGGAGTAAATTTCATCCAAGGTGCTATCAGTACCCACGAATGGGTTATCGTCGGGGACGCCGCCGGTATCCGTTAGCCGCAGTGTTGAGCCTGCATGATCATCGCTTGCCTGGGCGCGGGATGGGTTAGCGCCGCGGTCTCCAATACTCATTAATAGCGTGCCGTCTGCTAGCCACGCCAAACGAGAGCCGTAATGACGGCCGGGGGACGAGGCGCGATCCTGTTCAAAAAGGTGCTCGACCTCACCGAGTGAATTCCCTTGCCACTTAACCCGTGACAGTGCTGAGCGACTGTTATTGCCGTCTGGTTTGCTCCAGGTGAAATAAATCCAGTCATGTTCACCGTCACCAAAGGAAGGATGCAAGGTGATATCGAGAAGTCCACCTTGCCCCTGGTAGCTAACCGCGGGCATTCCTTCGAGCGTTTGCTGGTTACCTTCGTGATCCACTAAGACGAGTTGACCGCGGCGTTCGCTGACTAAAAAGCGCCCATCAGGCAAAAAAGCCACTGCCCAAGGGGCGTTCAAGCCGCTCGCCACACGTTCAAGTGACAAGGTCATTTGCTCGGTTTCGATCGCGTCGTGAACCGCTTCTGCTTGGGCATTGCTAACAGGGTCCGCCAGCATTAGCCCGCCAATAGCTGCCAGAAACCAACGCTGAGAAGGCGTCGTTAGCCCTGTCTGGCGTTCCTGTGCATGGTGCATCATGGTCACTCCTGTGGGCGGGGCTTTCGATGATCATATTGCATGTCTAGCAATGACTGCTTAAAGCGAGCGGGGTTCCCTGTGTTGATATATATATCTGGCGGGCTAAACTAGGCCGGGTAGGCCAAAGAGACTACATCAGCAATGCAAGCAGTATCGGTAAATACACCAGAGCAAGCAGCGTCGAGCAAAAAACGAGGCTGGCGACATACGCCGGTTCGCGCTGGGCACGCTGGGCGAACAAGTAGTTAAACACGGCGACAGGCATGCACATTTGTAGCACCAGAATGCTCTGTGCCAGTGGGGGCAGGCCAACCCAACTTGCAATTAGCCACGCGGTCCCCGCAGCAAGGGGAATCCGTACTAGGCTAAAACCGATGCCGGAGCGCAGGCTTTTTACTTGGATGCTGGCTAGCGAAACACCAAGCGTTATCAACATCAGCGGTACGGTGAAGCCAGACATTAAATCGACCGTATTGGCCAGCCATGGGGGTAGCGAAGTGTCGGTTAACAGTAGCGCCATCGAAATTAAAATGGCATAGACAGTGGGCGTTTTCAGCAGCGTTTTAGTCGGGCTTGCGCTGCTATTGAGAACCGCCCCTAAAGTGAACTGAAAGAGCGAGACCGTCACCATCACCGTAATGCCATAGGCAAACCCTGCGCTGCCAAAGGCATACAGAACAACGGGGAGTCCCATATTGCCGGTGTTGGGATACATCATCGGGGCGAGTAATACGCGCCAACTACGGCGCAATAGTTTGGCGACCACAAAGCTCGCTGCGCCCATGGTCAGTATCACAATAGCGGTGGCAAACATCATCTGCCCAAAGCTATTGGCATCAATATTAGCCCCAGAAAGTGAGGCAAGCACCAGCGCGGGGGTGCCGATGTTAAACACCAAACGAGTAATGAAATCGACGGGGTAGGGATGCCCTAAGCGTACCCATAGATATCCCAGCCCAGCACCGGCGAGCACCGGAGCCATCACGGCAAAAAGTTCGGCGAGCATTACCATTCCTTGACGATGATTACCGGCTCATTGTCGTTAATTAGGCCGCTAACTGGCAAGGCGAATTGGTTATTCAGCGCTAGCGGTGGCGTGGTTGGTTTGCCAAGCAGCCGGCACTTGCTCGCGTAAAAACTCGAGCAGTGCGTTAACTCGGCGCGAATGGTGGCCATAAGCGTACAACATGGTGATGGGCAGCGGGGCGGGTTCCCAGCCGTGCAAGCAACTGACTAAATCACCGGGATGATGCTTCTCGCGTTTTTCAACCACCCAGTGGGGCAACAGCCCAATGCCTTGACCATAAGCAATGGCATCAATTTGCAGCACCGTTAGATCAACGCGCAGCCGTGAACGGGGCGCATTAAACAGAAAGTCGTCGTGATGAGCATGGTGGAACAGCAAGCCACTAGAAGCGCTATCGAGTAAATCAATCCACGCGTGTGATTCAAGCTCGCTTGGATGCTGAGGGTAACCAGCGTTGGCAAGGTAGTTGGGGTTGGCATAAAGGCCGCGAGTCAAGTGCCCTAAACGCTCCTGATTGAGACCGCACTCGTGCGTTGGTCCCAGCCAGATGTGCACACTGTTGCTGTGCATTTTAGTAGGTGGAGATTCTCGCGTGTGGAGGGTTAATTCCACCTTGGGATAGCGGGTTAGAAACGCATCAACGACGCCTGCCATCCAACCTCGTGCTAATGCTCCGTGAACTTCCAGTGTTACTTTTCCGCTGATTTCCTCACGCAGTTCTGCCAGCGCTTCTTGGCTATGTGCCGCCATCGCTAGCAGTTCTGTGCAGTAGTTATGAAACAGCAGACCCGCTTCCGTAGGAATCAGTCGATTGGCTTGCCGCCTAAGCAGAGGCTGGCCCAATCTTGCTTCTAACTGGCTAATGCGGCGGCTCAGCGTCGATTTAGCAAGTCCTAGCTTTTGTGCGCTGCGCGTTAGGCTGCCGCTAGTCATCACATCGGCAAAAGCGGCGAGTTCATCAAAATCGTACATGGTCGGGCCATTAGGCAACAGTTGAAGCGCTATTGTGCCATTTAATGATGTTAATGAAAATAATTGGCATTTGTGTTCCGGATGGCTGAACGTACTGTGCGACCTCTTTGTGTAAGAATTATGCAAAAATACGAATGTTAATGATTCTTATTTGATCGCAAGTGCTCTTTCACACTAAAGGAACCCTGCTATGTCTTCTCGTTTGCGTCGCACGCTATTGGCCGGTGCCATCTCTTCATTGGCCAGTAGTGGCGTGTTGGCACAAGAAACACCTCGGCTAGATGATGTTGTGGTTACCGCATCGGGGTTTGAACAGCAAATTTCCAGTGCGCCTGCTTCTATTAGCGTTATTTCTCGGGAAGAGCTTGAGCGTGGCCACTATCAAAATGTCACCGACGCGCTGCGCGACGTGCCGGGTGTGATTGTTACCGGGGGCGGCGCAGGTGACCGTGGCAATGATATTTCAATTCGTGGCATGCCTTCCCAGTACACCTTGATTTTGGTCGATGGGCGTCCGCAAAGCTCTCGGGAATCACGCCCGAATGGCAGCGCTGGATTCGAGCAGGACTGGCTCCCACCACTCCAAGCGATTGAGCGTATTGAAGTAGTGCGTGGGCCAATGTCGACACTTTACGGCTCAGACGCTATCGGTGGGGTGATCAACGTAATTACCCGCAAGGTGGCCGATGAGTGGCACGGCAATGTACAGCTCGACACGGTGCTACAAGAAAACAGCAATTCTGGAGACAGCCGCCAAGCGAATTTCTACCTAAGCGGGCCGTTAGTGGGTGACCGGTTAGGTCTGCAGGTTTATGGGCGTGCCTCAGAGCGGGATGAAGATGATATTTTGAACGGCTACGAAGAGAAAAGCCTGCAAAGTCTGACCGCACGGCTAAACTTCGCCGCTAACGATAATCACGACTTCACCGCCGAAGCTGGCGTTACCGAACAGGATCGTTACTCGCGGGTAGGGCGGTCTGGTGCTGCCGAAGGGTGTCGAGGTGGTTGCACCGACAGTATTGGCGAATACACCAACACTCACGTTGCGGTTACCCATAGTGGCCGCTTTGACTGGGGCACCAGCGAGACCTTTGTACAGCGTGAGCGTAGCGATAACAAATCCCGCGATATTGAAATTACCAATACTACCGCTAAAACCAGTGCAGTGATCCCACTAGGCATGCACCTAGTGACTGTTGGCGCGAGCTACGAAGAGGAGTCGCTGAACGATACCACCACCAACCGAATATCTGACCGGACCGAAATCGAAAATAGTCAACGGGCGCTATTTGTAGAAGATGAGTGGATGTTGACCGACACCTGGGCGTTGACCGGTGGTTTACGCGTCGATGACGACGATAACTTCGGCAGTCACGTCAGCCCGCGCCTGTACAGCGTTTGGAATGCAACACCGGACTGGACCCTTAAAGGGGGCGTTTCAACCGGTTATCGCTCGCCAAGCCTACGTGAAATCACTCCCGATTGGGGGCAGGTCAGCCGTGGTGGCAATATTTACGGTAACCCGGACCTTAAACCTGAAACGTCGCTTAACAAAGAGATTGCCCTGCTCTACGCCAATGATGCCGGTCTAAGCGGCAGCTTGACGCTGTTCCATAACGACTTTGAAGACAAAATTACGCGTATTGCTTGCCCTGTCGATATCTGTACCGATGGCCCTAATGATTTTGGCAGTGATCCTACTTATCGCGTCAACGTGGATGAGGCGATTACGCAAGGGGTAGAAGCCAGCCTGGCAGCGCCGTTGACAGATGCAGTGTCGTTAACGGCTAGCTATACCTTCACTGACTCCGAACAGAAAAGTGGTCAATATGCTGGTGAGCCTTTGACGCAGCTACCACGCCATCAGGTCTCGGCTACACTCGACTGGCAGGTCAACTCGCGACTCAGCCAGTGGACCAAAGTGAGCTATCGTGGCGAAGAGAGCCAGCCCACCACCGGGCCGTCGCAAAGCTCCATCGTCGCGCCATCCTACACCTTTGTGGATGCAGGAATGGGTTACAAGCTCAACGATAGCACCACGGTGAACGCGGGTATCTACAACCTATTTGATGAGCGCATTACTTACGAAGAGTACGGCTACGTGGACGATGGTCGCCGTGTTTGGTTGGGGCTGAACGTCGCGTTCTAGTCCCGGTTTTGCCAAGCGATTAAACGTTGCGGCCACCTGATTAGGTGGCCGCGCTTTTAAGTGAACCACGTATTTATGGGTATCCGGAATAGCTGGTTGATATTTTCCTGCCAGCGGGTGGAGCTAGCCGATGACCTCTTCGTATTGCTTGGTTGGTGGGGCGGAACCCAAGGGGAAAGGCTGTCATTCGGTTTATTCATGAGGCTGGCCTAACAATCGCCCAGCCAAACGCTGTCTCTGCCCTCGAATGGCTTCTGTTAGAAAATCCATCAGAGCATGAATCCTCACCACACCCCGGAGATCCGGATGCACCAGTAACCACAGGTCATAGCACAGTTCGGGTATGGGGTCGGTGAGCTGGATGATGTCCGGGACTTCGTCCGCTAGATAACATGGCAGGGCGGCCAGCCCCATGCATGAACGAATAGCACTGAGTATGCTGACCAAGGTGTCGACTCGGTAGACACTGGCGGCCCTGAGTTCGTTGTACCCCATCCACTGATCTAGGACGGAATCCTGTAGTCGTGGCCCTGCACCAATCCAAGGCTGGCTGGCGAGAGTCTCAATGGACGCTCCTGGGGTCAGGCCAAGGCTACGATGGCCGTAAACGGCCTGACCGATGGTGGTCAGCTGTCGTCCAATGAGGTTCTCAGGGGGGCGGTTTGAAGGACTGATGGCGATATCGGCTTCCCGGCGAGTCAGGTTGAGCATCTGATTGGCGACAGCAACGTCCAGCACAATACCCGGGTACTTCTGGCGGAATTGCGTAAGCATCGGTGCCAGTAGCCCCATCAATAGAGAGTCTGTTGTCGTGACCCAGATTTCTCCACTGGGCTCCAGATCGCGGCCGGCGACTTTGCGCTCGGCGGTTAGGGCAGCCTCGTCCATGATCCTGGCGGTGTCGGCGAGTTCCTCTCCTGCCAGGGTCGGCCGGTAGCCAACGCGGCTCCTCTCGAACAGGGTGACGCCTAGACGCCGCTCGATATCACCCAGTCGCCGAAACACCGTAGCATGACTGACTCTCAGTGCGCGTGCAGCGCCAGACAACGAGCCGGCGGTTGCAATTGCCAGGATGACTTCAAAGTCATTCCACGCGAGGTGACTGCGTGTCTTCTCAGTACCTGTTAGAGAGTGGCTGGTCTGATTCGCTGTCCGTTTTTGCAAAGTCAGTGTGCACCTATATGGAATGGTTTTGCATCCTTGTAAAATATTAGCATATCCCTGCACTGATGAGATAACCCCGAAGCCACGAGGAAGTGGGCGGAATTAGGGAGATTGAAGGCATGTTCAACTCTGGGGATAAGCACGATTTTTACTGCAAAACACGGTCAGTTCATCTGGACGATGCCATTCCGCCACGTTACCGGGATGGGCGGGGAGGCATCGACCTTGAGCAGGTGCAGAGGGACCGGCGGCAGGCACAAAAGCAGGTGGTCCGAGCGATGTTACGACGACTGAAGCAACTGCGGAGCTTGGTGTGATTTCCAGTTTGGGAAAGCCAAGGCGTCGGCACGGCGGGGGTGTTACCGCTGTCCCTGAGGGTACTTGAAGGAACATTGGCAGAAGCTTGCCAGGTTGTTGAATGAGTTACAGCTTACCTGATAAGGAGCACACAGTTGTATGTACGAAAGTTATAGCATGGTGGCCGGTCAGTTTTTTGGTCTGGTGTCGCTGGTACTCTGCGTTCTCGCCTTTTCCAGCAAGCAGGATGATCGACTGTTGGTATTGCTGCTCTCCGCTAATGTGGCTTTTGCTTTACAGTTCATGGTTCTTGGGAGCTGGACGGCCTCAGCGTTGTCCTTGCTGGTGATTGCTCGCATTGCACTTGCACGCCGCTATCCGGGCAGTAAAACGGCAATGGCAATAATATTGGCGGTAAGTGGAGTGGCATCCGTACTCACTTGGCAAAGCTGGGTAGACCTGCCCGCTATTGTAGCGATGGTGCTAGGTACGGTGAGTATGTTTCTGCTCCGAGGTATCCCCATGCGTCTCTTCCTGGGTCTGGCAGCATTAGCATGGATGGTCAGTCATATCCTGGTTGGATCGGTGGGCGGGACGCTGGCTGAAGCTCTCGTGCTCTTGACCAACGCAATTACCATTTATCGCCTCTACCAGACGAAACAGCGATATCCGGAAGTTGTCGATTAGAACCTGTCTGAATGCTATGTACAAGTAAGAAAAATCCGACTATGAAAGTCTCTCCGTTCTACAAGAAAACTAGCGGTTACGGGGTGCCGGACTTAAAAGAAGAGCTCAACTTAGGGGGCGGTTGATCAACCATCTGAAGATGGTATCGGGCTGGCGGGGTGAGAGCGCCCTATCAACCATTAAGTCTGTATACCCGTATTTATTTAAGGATGTTGGGCTTGGGCAGGCTGCGTATTTCGTTTGCTAAGCTGCAGTGCGCTTATCATCAAGGTTGGCAGGAACGTCACCGTCACGATGGAGGCTCCCAGCAAGCCAAAATAAGACAATCGCCCCCACGCCACGATAGAGTTCGGTGCCTTCATCGGGTAAAAACACCAGCGGCGAAAGCCCGCACAGAGTTGTCAGCGTGGTAATCGTAATTCCATTAGGATGGGGTTATTAACCACGGTTCCCATTACGGCACTGCGGCGACCGCTGCTGAGACGTATGACTGTTTGAATTGGCTCGCGGTTTACCGGCGCCAGTTCTACCCTGGGAGCTGATTGAGCCAGTGCGGTGCTGGCGAAGAGTGAGTAGGCCAGTATCAGTAAAAAGGCAAGCGAGCGGGCAAGCGGGTGCGCGGTCATGACAGACAGTTCCCTAATAAACATCGAATTCGCTGTTAAGCGGGCGTAAAAAAGCCCCGGTGCGTAGCCGGGGCAGTAAGTCAGCATTGAAACAGTAAGGAAACCTCTTGTATTAGAAATCGTACGTGGCAGAAACCCAGAAGCTGCGGCCATCCAACGCTACGCCATCGGTCGAACGGCCCGTTTGGGTAAAGCGATAAGCCAGCAGCGTATCGCCGTTGTGCACGAAGGTATCGGCGCCGGTGAAGTCTTTATCGAATAGGTTGTAGATGGTGCCGGTTAGACGCACGTTGTCGCTGAAGCGGTAGGAACTGCGCAAGTTGAACAGCTCGTAGCCGTCCAGCTTGTTGCCTAGCTGCTCGACAAGCGAGGCGGATTCACCGCTTACATCGCCCACGAAACGCTCGCGGGAAGAGTAGTATTCACCTTCCAGCGTGGTGCTCCAGCGATCATTGATCGCCCAGGTCAGGTCGGCGGTCAGCTTGTGGTCAGGCGTATTGGTGAGTACCTGACCTTCATTAGCACCCGAGGTGATTTCGGAGTCGGTGAAGGTGTAGCCACCGCTAACTCGCCACGCTGGGGCAATCTGATAGCTAGCATTTAGTTCCACACCGCGGGTTTCGGCTTCGTCTATATTGGTCAACTGACCGAAGCTCTCCTGCTGGGTGAAGTTGCCGACGCTTAAGCAGTTCGCCAACCCTGCGTTCGGCGTATTACCGTTGCTGTCGACGAATTGGCAGTTAGGAATGTCCGCTGCACTGGCAATACGGTCGGTGAACTGGTTGTAGAACACCGTCGCACCTGCCGAGAAACCGCTCTGGTTGTCGTAGACCGCGCCAATTTCGTAGTTGGTGCTCTTCTCTGGCTCTAGGTCCGGCGAACCAATGTTCACTGTGGTGCCCTGGCCGCCAAAACCATTGATACCGCTGTGCAGGTCATTCAGGCTTGGCGTTTTGTAACCACGGCTCACGCCACCTTTGAGTGTCCAGTTTGGCGTGGTGTTCCATACCAAGTAGCCGCGTGGGCTAAAGTGACCGCCAAAGGCATCGTGGTGCTCATAGCGGCCACCCAGGGTCAATGCAAGGTTGTCTCGTAGCATCCACTCGTCTTCGGCAAACAGTGCCCAGCTGGTTTGCTCGAAGGTAATGTCGCCTGCGGTACCGTCCTGAAGCTCGGCATCAATGTACTGGCCGCCAATGGTGGCGATATGGTCGCCCAGAGGTGCCACAAACTTGGTATCAACGATGATGTCGCGGCTCTCCAGCAGACGGTCTTCACCGCCTTGGGCTTCGTAGCCGTAATCCGGCGCGCTGCCCGCTGGCAGCGTGCGGCCAAGCGTTTCGGTGAAGTTGCGCGTTATGCTGCTTTCCCAGGTGCCTGCGCTATAGTGGCCTGTGTGGCCAATAGCGATCTGGTCGCGGTTGAAACGCAGCTCATCTTTATAGCCGTTAACGCTGCCGGGGGAGGGCTGTCCTGCACGATTGGTACCGTCCTGGGTGCCCAGTCGGTTATCGTCGTTGGAGTACACTTGGCGGGCGCGCTCGGCGTCTAGCCAGAACTCGTTCGCTTCGTCCGGTGTGACGTTCAAACGCCCACCGATGGAGTAAATGCGTGCTTCGGTAGGTCGTGGGTCGCGGCCAGCACTGTTTTCGACCATTCGCTCAGAGCTATCTCGATCGAATAGGCGGCCACGCACTTGTAGGCCAACGGTATCTTCCACTAGCGGCCCGGCGCTATAAAGGTTGATCGTCGAGCTGTTGCCTGCATCGCGATCCTCCTGGAAGGTATTTTCGACGCTCACCGAACCCGCCCAGTCTTCACCGATACGGCGTGTGATGATGTTGATTACCCCGCCCATGGCATCTGAACCATAGAGCGTCGACATTGGGCCGCGAATGACCTCGATACGTTCGATGGCAGAGAGCGGTGGCATAAAGCTGGTAGAGGTTGCGCCAAAGCCGTTAGGCGTGACGCTGCCAGAGGTGTTCTGACGACGGCCATTGATCAAAATCAGTGTGTAGTCGCTAGGCATGCCACGGATAGAGATATTCATTCCACCCGTTTTTCCCGTGCCCGCGCGCACGTCGACGCCTGGCACGTTAGCAATTGCTTCGGCAATATTAGAGAACTGTTTTTGCTCCAGTTCTTCACGGGTGACCACGGCAATGCTCGCAGGAGCGTTATTCAACGACTGCTCATATCCAGCAGCAGTAACCACCACATTATTCAACTGGGTATTTTCTTGAGCTAACGCTGCGGTGGCGGTGACGCTAAGAGCGACGGCGCTGGCTAACGCGGTGCGAGTGAAGCGTGGCATGGTGATCCCCTGAGATGAAACTTATTTGCTAATGAAAACTGTTATCAATCGAGGTGGTGATTCTAAGAAGAAAAGTTCCCATATGCGAGTTTGTTTCATCGAACATTGTGTTGCTTAATATCGAACAAAGTTGTGAGAAAAATATACCCCTATAAGGTTGTTAGGCGGCTAACTGAGCTGGTGTTGCTGTATCTGGAACGTTCGATTCGTTGGAATAATAATGCAAGTGCTTTTGAGAATCGTTATTATCATTACCATAAACTCTCAGGAGCGTTACTTATGGGTTACTCATCGCTGCGCAACGGACTAGTAGGTATTGTAGTAGGCGGGTTATTGGTAGGCGGGTCGTTAGCAAGCGTTGCTCAGGCGCGCACGCTGGATACCGCATACGGAGACGTTGAAGTTAATGATGCGCCAGAGCGTGTTGTCACTCTGTATGAGGGAGCGTTAGATGCTGCGTTAGCCGCGGGCGTTACCCCTGTTGGCGCGATCACTACTCGCGGTGGCGATAATGTTGCTGAGTATGTGGAAGCCCACTTTAATGGCGAGCGTCCTGAGATTGTTGGCGTTACACGTGAAATCAATATTGAAGCGGTTTTGGCCCAGCAGCCCGACTTAATTTTGGCCGCGGCTCAGCTATCGGAAGAGCAGTACCAGTTGCTATCGCGCATTGCGCCCACTGTGGTGCCGCATGCCCAGCCGTTAGCGTTTGATAGTTGGAAAGCGGAAGCGCGGCTTTATGGACAGGCGCTTAACCGTGAAGCAGAAATCGATGATGCTATTGCGACCGTCGATCAACGTATCAGTGAATTGGCCGCTGCGATTGATAATGCTAACGCGGGTGGCACCGCGGTGCTGGCTCGCTGGATGCCCAATGGCCCGATGGTGATGTCCAAGGAGCTGATTGCCACTGGGCTGGTAGCGGAGGTGGGGTTAGAGGTTCAGTATGCCGGTCTGGTTGCTGAAGGTCACCCCCATAGCGATATACTCAGCCTTGAAAATCTTTCCCAAGTGGACAGCGATTGGCTGTTTTTGGCTACGCTAAACGCCGATGGCCAAGCGGCGTTAGATGCCGCCAAGCAAAGTGCAGCCTTCACACGTTTGGACGTTGTTAAACGAGATCAGGTTGTGGCGGTGAATGGCCAGCTATGGAGCAGTGCTAATGGCCCGTTAGCCGCCCAAGCCATTTTGGACGATATTGAGAACGCATTGTTGCCGTGAAAGATGCCGTGACATCACTATCTAGCGCAGTGAGTAGCGCCAGTCGGCGCTACGCTCCCCGTACATGGATGCTTATTCTGCTCACCGCCCTTGTGGCGGTGAGCGTCGTTAGTTTACTAATTGGGGCAGGGGAGGTAGGGCCCCGCCGAGTGTTGGGTTTGCTGCACGGGGTAAGCGACAGTGAGGCGCAGTTTATCGTCTGGGAACTTCGCGCTCCGCGTACCTTAATTGGCATTGTGGTAGGTATTGCGCTGGGCGTTGCCGGGGCGCTGCTACAAGCCATCTCCCGCAATCCGCTTGCCGAGCCTGGCCTGCTGGGGGTTAGCGCAGGGGCGGCCTTTGCGGTAGCGCTGGCACTGGTGCTAGGGGCTAGCGCTGCCACGCTACGCATTTCGGTTGCTCAGTTAGGGGCGTTGATCGGCTGTGTGTGTGTCCTCAGCGTGGCGCGTTTTCGCGGCGTGGGAAATGACCCGGTGCGTTTAGTGTTGGCGGGGGCGGCATTTTCTGGGCTGTTAGGCTCGCTCACCTCATTAATGCTGCTGTACGACCAGCGCGCCGCTGATGAAATTCGTTTTTGGGTGGTAGGCAGCCTAGCAGGAAGACGGCTAGATGATCTTGTCGCGGTGCTGCCGAGCTTACTGGTTGCTGCCATCGCGGTGGTGATCATGGCGCGGCCGCTGGCGGCGCTAGCGTTAGGCGAGCGAGCGGCGAGTGGCTTGGGGCATCACCCCACGCTGATCCGTTGGGTAGCCGTCGGTTGCGTGGCCCTACTGGTTGGTGCGGCAACTGCGATTGCCGGGCCGATCGCCTTTGTTGGGCTGGTGGTGCCATTTGTCGCGCGCGCGTTTGCCGGGCCTGATATTCGCCGCACGCTGTGGTTTTGCCTGCCCATTGGCCCATTGATTGTACTCTCGGCAGATATTATCTCGCGTGTTGTCGTTGCGCCTTCTGAGCTGCCATTAGGGGTGCTTACCGCGCTATGTGGCGCACCGGTACTCATTGCCGTGGTGCGCGCTAAGCGATTACCCATGCTATAGCTTTTTTTAAACACCCTGCCGCCCAGGCGTCTTGGTGTCATCTTGGTGATGTGTTGATATGAAAATAATGGCGAATCATCCGCCTTTAACGGATGTTGTCACTCCCAGCCATGTTTTAAACAATGTGCCAGTCGATGCCGCAGCACATGCTGGTAGCGTGCCAGTACCAGAAGGCTACTGGCATATCGTGCTACCCCGTTGGGGCTATAGTTTTCTGTTCGAAAAGCGCGCGCTAGCGGTCAATATTGGTTTGTTGATTGCGTTGCTAGCATCTTGCTTGCTCTATCTAAGCTTAGGTAGCGTACCGCTGGTGCCTAGTGAGGTTATTCCTGCCGTGCTAGGTAAGGGCGATGTAATGACGGCTTTTATGGTGCAGGAGCTGCGTTTGCCTCGTTTGGCCGCTGCTTGTTTTACCGGGGCGGCGTTCGCACTTTCAGGTATTTTGATGCAAACCCTGGCACGCAATCGCCTAGCCACACCCGGCATTATCGGTATTGATAATGGCGCAACGGCCTTCGCGGTCGCTTCAGTTGTAGGTATGGGCGTGTCTATTGCGCCACCCGCGATGGCATTGGCTGGGGCAACAACCGCCACCGTGCTGACCTTTGGACTCGCGGCGGGCAGTGGCACCCAAGGATACCGGTTTATTGTCGCGGGCATTGGCGTGGGGGCGGTGTTTGGTGCTGTCACCCAATTAATGCTGGCGCGGGTAGCGATTGACGTCGCCAATGCCGCCTACCCATGGACAGTGGGATCGCTCAATGCTCGCCCTGGAGGCGCAGTACAACTGCTGGGGATTGGTTTGGCATTAGGGGTGATTACCGCCTTGGCGCTGGCGCGTTCACTGACACTACTACGCTTTAAAGATGCCACCGCCAGTGGTCTCGGGCTTCGTGTTAAAGCCCGCAGGCTACAGATCCTGATGCTATCCGTCGTGCTTACCGCCTTTGCGGTTGCTGTGGCGGGGCCTGTGGGCATGGTTGCGCTGATTGGCCCAGAGATTGCCCGCTCACTTTCCAGTGCTCGACATGTACCGATCCTAGCTGCCACCTTAGCTGGCGCTTTAGTGATGCTGTTGGCCGACCTTGCCGGGCGCACTCTCTTAGCGCCGATTGAAATTCCCGTTGGCATTGTTACCGCAGTGGTTGGCGGGCCTTGGCTGTTATGGATATTAATGCGCCCACAACGGAGCCGCCCATGAACAACTCATCTCGTTTACCAGGCCAAGTATCAGCAACGCCTGTTTCACCAACGCTAGCCACCAATGCGTTGTGCATGAGCTACGGCCAGCACCGAGTGATTGAAAACCTGGGGGTTAGCCTGCCTAGCGGGCAGGTCACCGCCATTGTTGGCCCTAACGGCTGCGGTAAATCAACGCTGCTTTCCGGCCTTGCTCGTTTGCACAAGCCAGACAGCGGCGCGGTACTGCTGGATAGCCAGGATATTCAGCGCCTGCCTGCGCGTCAGTTAGCCACTCAGTTAGCCTTGCTGCCCCAAGAGGCGGTGGCCCCGGAAGGCTTAACCGTTACGGAATTGATTCGCTTTGGTCGTCAGCCCCACCAAGGCTGGCTGCGTCAATGGTCGGCGGAAGACCAGCGCGTGGTGCAGTACGCGCTCGATGCCGCTGGTTTGGAAGACCTCGCCGACCGGCCGCTAGAAGCGCTTTCCGGCGGCCAACGCCAGCGTGCCTGGATCGCCATGACCATTGCTCAGCAAACGCCGCTTGTGCTTTTAGATGAGCCCACCTCTGCGCTAGACTTAGGCCATCAGATTGAAGTGTTTGAGCTAGTGCGCCACTTGGCTTGCCATGGCCGCACGGTGGTGATGGTATTGCACGACCTCGCCAGTGCTTGTCGTTATTCAGACAACCTGATTGCGATGCGTGATGGCCAGATTGTTGCTCAGGGAGCACCCGCTGAGGTGGTGACACCCGAGTTAGTGCGCGAGCTTTACCAAGTAGACTGTACGCTGCTGCTTGACCCGGATACCGGCAGCCCCTTGCTGGCTAACGTGCGCCGCGTGGCTCAGCCTGCCTAAGCGCCACCCAGTAACTTCTAGCCACCGCTCTCGTTCTCTCTACATAATTCTTTCGATAACTTCTAAAAGGAACCGATGTGGCTTCTTCACCACTTCGCGCTCAAGCGACGTCTTCAAACCAAAGCTTTCAAGCGCTCCTACGACTGCTGCGCTATGCCAAAGGTTACCGGCGGCGGATTGCCGCGGCTACTGCCTGTTCCATTATTAATAAACTGTTTGATATCGCTCCGGAAATTCTGATCGGTGTGGCGATTGACGTGGTGGTGAATCAGGAAAACAGCTTTGTCGCGCGGCTGGGTTTTGAAACGCCTCATCAGCAAATCACCATCCTAGCGGTGTTGACGTTCTTTATCTGGGCGGGGGAGTCGCTGTTCGAGTACCTGTTCCAAATTCTCTGGCGCAATCTTGCCCAGCGGCTACAGGCCGATATGCGCCAGGACACCTACGAGCACGCCCAACGCTTGGATATGGCATTTTTCGAATCTAAAAGCTCCGGCCAGCTTGTCGCCACCATGAACGACGACGTGAACCAGTTGGAGCGCTTCCTGGACGGCGGAGCCAACGCGCTGATTCAAGTGGGTGTGACGGTAATCGCGGTAGGCGCCGTGTTCTTTGTGTTGTCACCGCTGATTGCGCTGCTGGCGTTCACGCCGATTCCACTGATTATCTGGGGCGCCTTCTTTTTCCAACGCAAAGCCGGGCCGTTGTATAGCGATGTGCGTGAAAAGGTGGGTGATCTTGCCAGCCGCCTTTCCAACAACCTGAGTGGCATTGCCACCATCAAAAGCTTTACCAGTGAAGCACGGGAAGCCGAGCGCCTCCGCGATGCCAGTGAAGCCTATTTGGAAGCCAACCGCCGGGCGATAAAGGTCAGCTCCGCGTTTATACCCGTGATCCGTATGGCGATTCTGGCGGGCTTTCTCGCTACCTTTACCGTTGGCGGCATGATGGCGCTAAACGGCAGCCTGAATGTAGGCGCTTATGGCGTCCTGGTTTTCCTTACCCAGCGCTTGCTGTGGCCGCTCACCGGTCTTGCCCAAGTGATCGACCTGTTCGAGCGCGCGATGGCCAGCACCAAGCGGATTCTCGATCTGCTGGAAGTGCCAATCACAGTTAAAGATCAAAGTGCGACGCCTCTCGCTGCACCTGTGAAAGGCGAGGTGCGGTTCGAAGCAGTGAGCTTCCACTATGCCGCTAGCCAAGTAGGCGTGAATGGCGTTGATCTGCACGTGCCAGCAGGCAACACCCTAGCGCTGGTAGGCGCTACCGGTTCCGGTAAATCGACCCTGATCAAATTGCTGCTGCGTTTTTACGACCCCGCCAGCGGCCGCGTACTGGTCGACGGCCAGCCGATCACACAGGTCAGCATGCACTCGCTGCGCCAAGCGATAGGCTTGGTGAGTCAGGATGTGTACCTGTTTGAAGGCAGCATTCGCGACAATATTGCTTATGGCAAACCCGATGCCTCAGAGGCCGCGATTATTGACGCCGCGAAAACCGCCGAAGCCTGGAGTTTTATTGAAACGTTGCCCCAAGGGTTGGAGACCCCGGTTGGCGAGCGAGGGGTATTGCTCTCAGGTGGCCAACGACAGCGGCTTTCCCTGGCTAGGGCGCTGCTTAAAGATCCGCCAATCCTGGTGCTGGATGAAGCCACCAGCGCGGTGGACAACGAAACTGAAGCCGCCATTCAGCGTTCGCTAAAGCGTATCGCCCATGGCCGCACGGTGATTATGATTGCCCATCGACTTTCAACCATTGTGCATGCCGATGAAATCGTGGTGATTGAAAAAGGACGCGTTGCTGAACGCGGTAACCACTCAAGCTTGTTGGTGGCTGATGGCCACTATGCGGCCCAGTGGCGAGTACAAACCGGCGACGCCCAGGCAGGTGATGTAGAAACACTTAGCCACTGAACGCGCCTTGCGGCGCGTTAACGGTTCACTAGCAAGGCATTCAAGGTGACCGGTACATGCTCGTCAATTTCCTGGTAGCCCAGCAACGACAGCACGGTTCGCACCGTGCTGTTGGCCATCAGCGCGCGGCCATCCATCGCCATCGGCTCAGCATGGGTAACACGCACCTCGTTCAGCCCTTCGCGGGTAAAGCGCAGTGGCACCGACTCTTCCTGATTAATCAGGTCGGTTTGTACCCGAAAGGTAAGCGTTTCCACCATGGATTCACCAATATCCAAGCCATCTAACCGCTCCGGCGGCATCTGCGCGACCAGTGTGACTAGCGTGGTATTGGCCAGCAAGCCCACCCAAGGCGGCAAATCACCAAAGCGAGTCAGCAAATCCGTTTGGCTCAAACGTAACGGCAGGCGAAGGGTGCCATCGGCAGAGATATCACCCTGCAAATTATTCACCTGATGGTGATGGGTTTGCGGAGCATTGCCATCTAATTGAGTAATAGACGCCTGCACCCGCGACTGTCCGGGATCTAGCTGCCAATCCGCATGAACCGGCACCGCCAATAATAGTGGGATAA
>Ga0208300_100356_pt1 | contig 36816 bp, 46 predicted proteins | sample 23_taG_FD_184096 | JGI IMG/M metagenome (GOLD analysis project Ga0208300, IMG submission 184096) | Marine viral communities from Cariaco Basin, Caribbean Sea - 23_WHOI_OMZ (SPAdes) (version 2) | ecosystem: Environmental > Aquatic > Marine > Oceanic | place: Caribbean Sea: Cariaco Basin...
CGAAAAAATGGCTGATTGGCTAATTGATTACAATACAAAAATCCCCCATCATTCTCTTCAAATGAAATCTCCGGTACAATATCTTTTAAATACTAATCCTCAGTGCCATATGTATTGGACTAATACACTCCCTTGACACAATCAAGAAAAATACACTATAATACTATAGTATTATTAAGGAGTTGTTATGACAACAGTTAGAGAAACGACAAGTATGAAGTTAGATAAACAAACAAAAGAGGAAGCTAAAAAGATTTTTTCTCAACTTGGTATTAGTATGGGTGATGCTGTAAATATGTTTTTAACTCAAGTTACATTAAATAAGGGTATTCCATTTGAAATAAAAATACCTAATGAGGAAACAAAAAGTGTTATGAAAGATATTTTAGTTAATAAAAATGTTGAAAAACTTGATTTGAATAAGTTGAAGAACTAATGGAACTTTTTCGTCATAAAAAGTTTATTAATGATTTAAAAAAAGCTAATCTTTCAAATTCGCAGTTTGAAAAAATGATTAAATATCTAAATCTATTTTTAGAAGACAAGGAACTACCTATTGAAGCAAAAGACCATAATTTAAGTGGAGAATGGAAAGATTTTAGAGAGTTTCATTTAGGTGGTGATATGCTTGTGGTTTACCATAAAGATAATGATAGGATCACTCTAGCTAGAATTGGTACTCACAGCCAATTGTTTAAATAGAATAAAGGACTAAATATTAATCAATAAAAAATATTTGAAAACTATTCACAAGAACAAACTCACCAACACTTCAAAATCTTCAAGCCATATGGATGTTTAAGTCAATTCAATTAAATTACACCCCAGAGGATAAATCTCCACTTCCTATATATAAAAATAAATGATTAGTCTAATTAATATAAAAAGTTGACTTGTAGATATATTTTTACTATAATGTATCTACAATAAGATACAGGAATATACAATGAGTAAAAAAGCTATAAATATTAGAATGGATGAAAAAATGTTAAAAGAGTTAGATGAATATGCTCTTGAATTAGATAGAACTAGAACTTATCTAATTGAAAAAGCTGTAAGCTCTTATTTTGATACACTTGATGAAATGATTTCTGATAAAAGAATTGATGATTTAAAAAGTGGTAAAACAAAAGTTTATTCTCTAGAAGAGGTTTTTCAAGAAGCAGGAATAAATGTATAAAATTGCTTTTGATCAAGAGGCAAAAAAAGAGTTTTTAAAGATTGAAAAAAAATCTCAAGAACTAATAACTAATAAAATTCTAGATTTACAAAAAGGTAATTTCTCAACTGACAAAGCTTTAAAAGGTAAGTACAAAGGTAAATATAGAAAGAGAGCAGGAAATTATAGAATTATTTATTTAAAAGAGAATGATATTTTACTAATTACACTTATTAGAATTGCTCATAGAAAAGAAGCTTATTAATTAAAATTTTTACTTTATAAAATAAAAGCTACAATTCCACATACTCCAAAGGAAAACTTTAATGCCAAATACCCACCAACACTTCAAAATCTTCAAACCATACGGATGTTTAAGTCAATTCAAACAAGAGAAAATGAAAAACAAAAGTTTATTGGGTGATTTTTATGATTTTCCTGAAAACACTATGGCAATTGGTAGATTGGATCATGATTCTGAAGGCTTACTTTTACTTACAACTGATGGTAAGGTTAGTAATAAAGTAACTAGCAAATCTATTGAAAAAGAGTATTATGTGCAAGTAGATGGGAAGATTACACAAGAGGCTGTAGCTCAACTGCAAAAGGGTGTTGAGATTACTGTTAGTGGGAAAAGATATCAAACTCTTCCTTCTAGAGCCTTTGCCCTTGAAAGTGAGCCTGAATTACCACCTCGAGGGAAAAATATTCGTCATCCAAAACATGGTCCTACAAGTTGGGTTTCTATTACTGTTTGTGAAGGTAAAAAACGGCAAGTGCGAAAAATGACTGCAGCTGTTGGTTTTCCTACTTTGAGACTGGTAAGAGTTCGAATTGGCGATATTCATTTGGGTAACTTGACTCCTGGTGGTGTTGAGTCATTAGCTAATATTAATTGCTGATAATAGCTATAAAACACTTTAAAACTTTATAAAGAATAAATAAACATAAATATAAAATAATTCAGGCTATCTTATATATAATTAGTGCCAACAAATAGCTAAAGTAAAAAAGGATAAACTTTGATAGATAAAATAAAAGAGAGTAAAATTGCACAAATCCTACTTGTAAAGGTATTTGTAGTTGTAACAATTATAGGAAATTTATATTTTTCATAGCCGGTTTGATGTTTGGTGTATGGTATTAAATGGATAATTTAAAAACACAATTCTTAGGCTTTATAAATACTCCTTCCTTATTTAAAAACCTGCATAGTCTCAATCAATTTGAACTAGATATAAATGAGATAAATGGGTTTGATTTTAGCAAACTAATTATTACTGATAAACTTCCTTTAGGTAAAAGAATAGAACGTTTTTTTGAATTTTTTGTAAATCAATCGATAAATTATGAGTTGATAAAATCAAATATCCAAATTATACATGATAAACAAACCCTTGGGGAGTTGGATTTTTTAATCTATGATATGAAAAACAAAAAATATCTTCACCTAGAACATATCTATAAATACTACTTGTATGATACCTCTTTTGAAAATGAACTTGATAGGTTTATTGGTCCAAATAGAGATGATACCTTTATAAAGAAGATAGAAAAGCTAAAAAATAAGCAATTGCCATTGTTGTACAAAGATGAAACAAGACAGTATTTAGATGGCATAGATATAGATAACATTGAACAAAAGGTTTGTTTCAAAGGTAATATTTATGTTCCTTTAAACTTATTGGGTAAAGAGATACCTATAGTAAACAACTCTTGTATCCAAGGTTTTTATATAAGCTATAAAGAGTTTATAACTCAAAAGTATTTTAAAGAGTTTAAATACTTCTTACCATCAAGAGATGATTGGGTTTGTGATTGTAGTTTTAATAAAACTTGGAAAAATCTTGGTGAAATTATAGATGAAATTGAACTACTATTAAGTTATAAAAAATCTACTCTTGTGTGGTTGAAAAACGAAAAAGAGAATAAAATCCAAAGCTTTTTTATCACTTGGTGGTAAAATAATTATAAAATTTTTTTAATACAATAAATAACAAACATATGGAGCTAAATTGAAAATCTCATACCACAGAAGACGTAAAATAAAAACTAGAAGAATAGCTATAAGAAAACTGCTCTTAGATGGTATTGATGAGCCAAAAGAGTTAGCAAAAGAGCTTAAGGTTTCAGTTCCTACTATCAAAAGAGACTTAGAAGCTATGAAAACTATGAGTGAGGAGGACTTTACTTTCCAAAAAAGAGAAACTTCCCAAGAGATACTTGATAAAAAAGATGAAATCTTACGAATGCTTGATGATGAAGAGTATTATACTGACAGTGGTGATATAAATATTTTAAAAATCACTAAAGAGTTAAAAACAAGCAGAGCTACAGTTATGTCTGTTTTAAATGGAGAATAAGTGCTATTTTGTTTAGAAAATCTATTAAAAATATATAATTAAGATAAAATTTTAAAAACTTTGTTATACTCTATTAAACTTCAAAAAACATAGATTTTTAGGGCATTTTGTATATTGGATTGTTCTATTATTTATAAAAAAATTAGAAAGGATACAAATAATGGCAAAACCTAATTATAATTATGAAAAAAGAGCAAGAGAGATAGAAAAACAGAAGAAAAAAGAGGAAAAGCGTTTAAAAAAATTAGCAAAAAAAGAGAATACTCAATCTTCAGATGACTCAATTTTAAACCCTGAGGATTAATCACCAAATACTAAAAGTGGAGATTATATGACATTTTATGAAAAAGAAAATGAACTAGATCTTGATATAGGGAATCGACACATTGTTATTCAGCGTCGATATGAATTTCTTGGTGCTTTTAATGACTTACTTATTGCAGTTTGGTTTTTAATAGGAAGCATTTTCTTTTTGAATGATTCTTTGATGGAGAGTGGAACTTGGTTGTTTATTGTTGGTAGTGCACAGTTTTTGATAAAACCTCTAATCAAAGTTATAAGTCTAATCCATGTAGCAAATATATATAATGCACAGTTTCCTAAAGATTCTGAAAAATCTATATAGCTATTAAGAGATTTCTTTATATAATAAACAAAAAGGAATTATTTGTCATTTGATATATTTAATTTATCTTCAGAACTTACAAAAGCACTAGAAAAAAACAACTATAAAACACCAACTCCTATACAAACAAAAGTGATACCTCTTGTAAAAACAAAACAAGATATTATGGCTCAGGCAAAAACTGGAAGTGGAAAAACTGCTAGTTTTGTTATTCCAATACTTGAAGCACTAAAAGAAAACAAAACACAAAAAAAAGCAAAGATAAAAGTTCTAGTCTTGGCTCCCACAAGAGAGTTAACTCTACAAATTGCCCAAACATTTTCAAATTTGAGTGAATATTTTCCAAAGCAGCTTAGTGTTGTATCTGTTATAGGTGGAGAGAAAATAGGGGAGCAGCTTTTAAAAATACAAAAAGGGTGTGATATTGTAGTTGCTACTTCTGGAAGACTACTAGATATCATAGGTAAAAAGCAGATTGATTTAAGCACTATTGAATATTTTGTTTTAGATGAAGCTGATAAGATGCTGGATTTAGGGTTTGTTCAAGAGCTTGATGAGATTTTAAAGATTATTCCAAAGCAAAGACAAAACCTATTATTTTCTGCAACATATTCTCAAAAGGTTATTGATATAGCTTCAAAGATAACTACTAAGGCTATAAAAATAGAAGTTGAAGATACAAGTACTCATGTTCAAGAGATAACTCAAAGGGCAATATTCGTAAAAAAAGAGGATAGAAGTGAACTTTTAAGATACCTAATAAAACAACACAACTTCAAATCAGTTTTAGTTTTTATGGCAAATAAAAGAGCCACAGATAATATAGCAAATAAGTTTATAAAAAAAGGCTACGAAGCAGAATCTTTCCATGGGGATTTGACCCAAGAGGAGAGAAATCTAACCCTAAATGATTTTAAAAATAAAAAAATAGATATTTTATTCTCTACTGATATTGCTTCAAGAGGTTTACATATTGATGATATAGATTGTGTTATCAATTTTGATTTGCCAAGAAGTACGGAAGATTATATCCATAGAATAGGAAGAACAGCAAGAGCAGGTAAAACTGGAACAGCAATATCTTTTTTAGACAATGAAAATCTAAATCACTTTAAACTAATAGAAAAAAGATATAAATTAGATATACCAAAAGAGCAAATAGATGGTTTTGATTTTACTTTGATAGAGCAAAAGAAACAAAAAGGCCCACAACCTGTAAAAGGGAAAAGAAAAAGTAAAAAAGATAAGTTAAGAGAGCAAGGACTAAGATAGTTATCTTGAAAAATCTACCAATATATGAAGTCTTAGATGAGATAAAAAATACTCTAGATACAAACTCTACACTTATACTTGAAGCCCCACCAGGAGCTGGGAAAAGTACAGTTGTTCCAATCTCACTTCTAAAAGAATCTTGGCTAGAAGACAGAATAATTATAATGCTTGAACCAAGACGAGTAGCAGCTAGAATGGTAGCTTTACAAATGGCAAGACTATTAGGGGAAGAAGTAGGGCAAAGCGTAGGTTATCAAGTCAAAATGGAGAGTTGTTTTTCAAAAGAGACTAAACTTCTAGTTGTAACAGAAGCAATACTAGTGCGAAAACTTCAAAGTGACCAAGCTTTGGAAGATGTGGCTATGATAATCTTTGATGAGTTTCATGAAAGAAGTATCCATACTGATTTATCCCTTGCTTTATCTTTACAAGTTCAAGAGTTATTAAGGGAGGATTTAAAACTACTTATTATGTCTGCAACATTAAACTCAAGTGCTTTAAAAACTCTTTTAGGAGAAGTTCCTGTTATAAGTTCCAAAGGTAGAAGCTATGAGGTAGAAGAGGTTTTTTTAGAAGCAAATATAAAACAGCCAGATTTTAAATCAATAAACACTCTTCTTTTAAATACAGTTTTAAAAGCAATAAAAGAGGACGAAGGGGATATTTTAGTTTTTTTAGCTGGGGCTAAAGAGATAACTACTTTACAAAACTCTTTAAATGATGCTTTAAAAGATGAACAAATAGAGATACATCCTTTATATTCAGCTTTGAGTAAATCGATGCAAGATAAGGCATTAAATCCATCAAACAAAAGAAAGATAATACTCTCAACAAATATAGCTCAAACCTCTTTAACTATAGAAGGGGTAAAAGTAGTAATAGACTCAGGATTAGAAAAACAATCTTTATATAACTACTCAAATGCAATGAACCATCTAAATCTTACCTTTATCTCAAAAGATAGTGCAGTTCAAAGGGCAGGGCGAGCAGGAAGAGTAAGCTTAGGAAAGTGTTATAAACTTTGGCACAAGGGAAAAATACTACAAGAGTCAACAAAACCTGAGATTTTAAGAACAGATTTAAGCTCCTTTTTCCTTGATATTGCCCTTTGGGGTGTAGAGGATATCAGTGAGTTGAAGTTTTTAGATTATCCAAATAAAGAGGTGGAAAGTAGCACTAAACTTATGCTTCAAGAGCTTAAGATGTTGGATAGTAATTTTGAGATAACAATGATGGGTAAAAAGGCTTTAGGACTTGGTGTTCATCCAAGATTTGCTTTTATGATATTAAAAGCAAATGAGTTAGGCTTTGGCTATGAAGCTTGCCTTTTAAGTGCACAACTAAGTGAAAAAGATATCTTTAAAGGGATGCTTTCAAATAGTGATATCTATACAAGATTTATCCATCTTTATGAGAAAGATTTGGATAGTTCATATATCAAAAAGATCCAAGCATACACTATCTTAAAACAAGCCCAGTTTTTTTATACCAAATTAAAAGCTTGTGAAGAGGTAAAAAAATCTAAAGAAAAAATAGATGAAGAGAGTTTAGCTATTTTACTTCTGTTTGCATATCCTGATAGATTGGCACGTCAAAGGGGCAAAAATGACAATAGATATAAACTAAGCAATGGCAAAGGGGCTATTTTAAACAGTGAGGATACTCTGTTTAATGAGGAGTTTCTTATAACGCCTGTTTTAAATGCACAAAACAAAGACTCATATATAAATCAAGCTTTGAAAATATCATTAAAAACCATAGAAAAAGAGTTTGCAGATTATATACAAGTAAAAGAATCAATCACCTATAACAAAGATAATAAAAAGTTTGATATACGACAAACAAGTTACTTTTATGAGCTTGAGCTATACTCAAAACCACTAGCCATAGATGATAAACACGATTTTTCTAAGCTATTTTTAGAGCTTATTAGAAGTGAAGGTTTGAGTCTTTTAACCTGGAGTAAAAAAGCTATTGATTTAAAACAAAGGCTTGTTTTCATAAATACACATCTGGATATAGAGTTGCCTGATTTTTCAGATGAGTATTTGTTGGATAGTTTAGAGGAGTGGTTAAGCCCTTATTTATCAAATATAAAAACTATAAAGGAGCTTGAATCTTTAGATATCTATTCTATACTTTTAGGTACAATACCTTGGGATATGCAACAGCAAATAGATATCTTGGCACCCACACATATAAAAGTGCCTAGTGGTTCAAATATAAAGATTGATTACTCAAATTCTCAAACACCTATATTGGCTGTAAAGATTCAAGAGATGTTTGGACAAAGCGATACTCCAAAGATTTTAAACAATAGTTTTGCACTTCAAATACATCTTTTAAGTCCAGCATTAAGACCAATACAAATAACATACGATTTAAAAAGCTTTTGGGAAAACTCATATGATGAGGTTAAAAAAGAGCTTTTTTCTAAATACAAAAAACACTATTGGCCAGATAATCCTTTTGAAGCAATAGCTACAAATAAAACTAAAAAAAATATGAAATAATCATCTAGGAGAAACTATGAAAAAAGTTTATATAACAGATAAGATAACAAATCCAGATATAGAAAAAGAGGTTTTAGGTGATGAAATTTCACCTGAACTTCATGAAGGTATTGAAGTATTATTGGTTTGGCATAAAAAAATTACAAATGAATTTATAGACTCTTTGCCAAATCTAAAAGCGATGGTAAGATATGGTGTTGGCTATGATGTATTCCAAGATTTAGAATATATCAAACAAAAAGGAATTTACGCTTCAAATACTCCTGATTATGGTACAGAAGAGGTTAGTGATACAGCAATTGCTATGATTATGAACATTGCACGAGGAATTACAAGATATGATTATCAGTGTAGAGAGTATGAAGATGGCTCTTGGCAAACAAATACTTTAAAATATATCAAAAGAAATAGTGATTATAAAGTTGGGGTAATAGGAGCTGGGAGAATAGGGGGAAGTGTAGTTTTAAAAGCAAATGCCCTTAGATTTCAAACTTATTTTTATGACCCATACCTTTCAAGTGGTACAGAAAAGATGCTTGGAGCAAAAAGAGTAGATAGTTTAGATGAGCTTCTAAAAACTTGCGATATCATCTCTATAAACTGCCCTTTAAACTCTGATACAAATGGTATGGTAAATGAAGAATTTATCTCAAAGATGAAAAAAGGTGCTTCTATAGTAAACACAGCCAGAGGAGCTATAGTAAAAGATTTGGACGTATTTTATGAGCCTTTAAAAAGTGGTCAACTAAATTGTGTAAACCTTGATGTACTTCCAAGTGAACCACCAAAAGATGGCCTTATGATAGATGCTTGGAGATCAAAAGAGAAATGGCTTGATGGAAGATTTTTGATAAATCCCCACTCTGCATTTTATAGCGATAAAGCATATTTTGAGATGAGACAAAAAGCAGCTTTAAATGTAAAAAGAGTTTTAGAAGGAAAAACCCCTATAAATATTGTAAATGGTTTAAAATAAGTGTCGGAAAAATTAAAATCTATAGATAGAGGTGTTTTATTTATGCTTCTTAGTGCCTTACTTGGGGCACTAAATGGAGCAACTGCAAAACTATTGTCTCAAAGTATGGATCCTTTAGAGATAGTTTTTTATAGAAACCTTTTAGGGTTTTTTATTATCCTTTTTAGTTTTAAAAAGTTTTCGGTTTCTGTTGATACTACGAAATTACACTTACTATTTTTGAGGGGATTATTTGGTGCTTTAGCTATGGTTTTGTTTTTTTATACCATTGCAACAATACCTTTAGGGGAAGCAGTTGTTTTAAATAAAACCTCGCCATTTTTTGTGACAATTCTTGCTTATTATTTAGTTAAAGAGAAGATTACACTTAAGATATTTTTTGCACTAATTATAGGGTTTGTTGGGGTTTTATTTATAATGAAACCTTTTGGTGTAGAGATCTCTTTAGAGCACTTTTTAGGAGTATTGGGTGGATTTTTTGCAGCAGCAGCATATGCTACAATCAAAAAGATAAAAGATATCTATGATGCTAGGATAATTATGCTTTCTTTTATGGGAGTTGGAATGGTTATACCTCTTTTATTGTTTCTATTTACACCATTGATAAGTTTTCAACTTTATACAGATATTTTTGTTTGGATACTTATAGTTTTGATGGCTATCATCTCAACCACTTCACAATGGTTTTTAACAAGAGCATATAGCCTTAGTAATGCAAGTATTATTGGAGTAGTAAGTTATACAAATATCCCCTTTGCCATTGGTTTTGGTGTACTTTTAGGGGATATGCTACCAGATATCTACACTTTTATTGGTATTTTATTTATTGTATTTGGTGGGATTTTAGTTAGTAAAAAGTCGTCAAAAAAGATTAAATAAAATTAATTATATTATTTATTAGATAGATTTAAGAGTATTTATATAGAATGAAGAGAAATCCATAGTTATTTTTTAATAACTTTAACTTGGAGTTTAATATGAATAATTTCTTTCAACTTTGGAATGAGGCTGTAATAACAAGTTTAGGTTTTTTTTGGATGGCCTTGTGGGCATTTATTCTTGGTTATATTATCAGTAGTTTAATACAAGTTCTTGTTACCCGTACACGTATGCAAAAAACAATGGGAAAAGATGGCCCTAAAAGTATGTTGTTAGCAACTTTTTTTGGCTTTATCTCAAGTTCTTGTAGTTTTTCTGCTCTTTCAACTACCCGTGCTATTTTTAATAAAGGTGCAGGTTTAGCACCTTCTGTAGCTTTTTTACTTGCTTCTACAAACTTAGTTATTGAACTTGGTATGGTTATTGCTATTTTTTTAGGTTGGCAATTTGTAGTTGGTGAGTATGTTGGTGGTATTTTATTGATTTTGATTACTTGGTTTATTATTAGAATCACTCGACCAAAACGTTTAGAAGCTCAAGCTAGAAAAAATGATAATGAGGAAGATGAAACGGATGAAAAGTTAACTTGGAAAGAGAAACTTTTTGATATGCAAAGCTGGCAAAAAATTGGTCAAACCTATGTGATGGAGTGGCAAATGGTTTGGAAAGATGTATTGATAGGGTTTACAGTTGCTGGAATCATTTCAGCGATGGTACCAGATAGTTTTTTTCAAGCTTTATTTGTGGGGTCAGAAAATAAAGATTTAGCAAATCCAGATTTTTTTGTTGTATTGATGCAAACTTTAGTTGGACCAATAGCTGCATTTTTTACTTTTATTGGCTCAATGGGTAATATCCCCCTTGCAGCAGTATTATTTGGTCAAGGGGTTACCTTTGCAGGTGTTATGGCATTTATTTTTTCAGATTTAGTTGTATTTCCTGTTTTAAGAATAAATGCAAACTATTATGGTTGGAAAATGGCTTTATATCTTCTTGTGATAATGTTTATAGCTATTATTATCTCAGCTTTATCTATGCATTATCTTTTAGTTTACTTGGATCTATTACCAGACTTTTCTACAGTTGTTGCCCCAGGTGATAGAGAGTATTTTAAAATAAACTATCAAATGGTTTTAAACCTAATTTTACTTGCAATAAATGGTATATTGATATGGTTATGGTACAAAGCTAAAAATAGTCATAATCACTCCCATCATCACCATGAAGAGGGTGCCTCTTTAACTAGAAAAATCCAATCAGTTATTGTTTTTATCTCAATTGTATGGTTAGTAGGGGGAGTTTTTATATCTTTATTTTAAATTAGATAAAATTTTATTAAAAAAATAAGGAAGATATATTAGTAGTTTATACCAAAATATAGCAGATGAATTAAAGCTAGGAAAAATTATCTCTAAAGAGCTTATACAAACTCTTTGGAGTGGTTATGGGGAATTGGTTCGATTAAGATTTTTAGATAAAAGTATAATAGTAAAACATGTAAAACTTCCAAAACCATCTTCCCATCCAAGGGGTTGGAATACTGACTTTTCCCATCAAAGGAAACTTCACTCCTATCAAGTAGAGGTAAATTGGTATGAGAACTTCTCTTTAGTTCAAGATGAACGTTGTTTAATCCCAAAAGGCTTAAAATGTTTTCAAACAAAAGAGGAGTTTTTGATAGTAATGGAGGATTTAGCCTCTTTAGGATTTATCAATACTACCTATGATGCCAATAAAAACCATCTTAACTCTTGCCTTAATTGGTTAGCAAATTTCCATGCAAAACATATGAATGTAAAAAGCCCTCTTTTATGGGAGATTGGAACCTATTGGCATCTAGATACTAGACCTGATGAGTTAGAAGTGATGGAAAATGGAAAACTAAAAGAGTTTGCAAAAATAATCGATAAAAAATTAAATAATACGAAATATCAAACAATAGTTCATGGAGATGCAAAGTTAGCAAACTTTTGTTTTAATAGTGATGGCTCAAAGTGTGCTGCAATAGATTTCCAATATGTAGGTCATGGTTGTGGTATGAAAGATCTTATCTATTTTATAAGTAGTGCAGTAGAACCTGAAGATTGCAAAAAGATGGAAGATTGGATCCTTGATACATATTTTAAAGCTTTAGATAAAGCCTTGAGTTTTTATCAACCAACAATTGATGCCAAAGAGGTTAAAAAGGAGTATAAAGAGATGTTTTGTATCGCTTGGGCAGATTTTCAACGTTTCTTAAAAGGGTGGAGTCCTAATCATTTTAAGATAAATAGTTATTCCCAAACTGTAACTAATAAAGCTTTAGAGAGTTTAAAATAACTATTTAATAATAATTATATTAATATATGATTATAAGAAATTAAAGGATTTATTATGGATATATTAGTATTTTTATTGATTGGTGCAATAGCAGGTTGGTTAGCTGGTAAAATAATGACAGGCGGTGGTTTTGGTCTTGTTGGGAATATTGTTATAGGTATTATTGGTGCAGTTGTTGGGGGCTTTGTATTTGGTTTAGTAGGTATCTCAAGTGGTGGTTTTATAGGCTCAATTATAACCTCTACAGTTGGTGCTGTACTTTTATTATATATTGTAAAAATAGTTAAGAAAGTTTAATCTTTCTTAACTATCTTCTTTCAACTCTCTTACTTTTTTTATAGCAACTACTGCTGCTGGAAGTAAAGATTCACTAAGGGCTGGATGGATATATAACATCTCTTTTAGATGTCTTATATCATTGTTTAGATGCATGATAGTCAATACTTGATGTATCATTGTTGAACTATCTGGCCCTATCATATGACAGCCTAAAATCTCATAGTTATCTGGATCTATTATTAGTTTTGTGATTGGGTATTTTATTCTTGTAGCTTGAGCTTTTGCACTGGCAGTCCATTTTGTAGTACTTGCTATATATTTTATCCCTTTCTCTTTTGCTTCTTTTTCAGTGATTCCAACACTTGCTATCTCTGGATGTGTGAAAACTGCATGGGGCATATATTTGAATTCTAAAGCTTCATTTGTCTCTTCTAATAAATATTTTCCTAGATGGTTCATCTCATATGCAGCTGCATGTTGTAGCATATAAACCCCTGCTGCATCACCAACCACATACACACCTTTTACTGTTGTTTCAAAGAACTCATCTCTTTTTATAAAACCTCTATCATCTGTTTTTATTGTTGTATTTTCTAAATTTAATAAATCGGCATTTGATTCTCTTCCTATTGCATAAAGAAGTGCTTCGCAACTGTGTTTTTTAGTTGATTTATCTTTTTTCTCTAAAATTAAATCAAACTTTTCATTTTCATAAGATACCTCTTTTACAGAGGTGTTGTATTCAATATCAACAATTTTTCCAAACTGCTCTTTGAAAACCTCAATTATCTCATCATCCTCTTTACTTAGAATATTTTCACTTCTTATTAAAAGTTTTGTTTCAATATTCATACTTGAGAAGAAAAAAGCTAATTCACAAGCTATAAACCCAGAACCTACTATACTAATTGATTTAGGAATTTTCTCCTTTAATGGAAAGATATCATCACTTGTCCATGCTTTTTCATGTTCAGGTTCTATTGGTCTAGTTCCTGTTGCTATGATGATTTTTTGTGCTGTTAACTCTTTATCATTAACTTTAATCACCTTATTAGATACAAAAGAAGCTGTACCTCTTAAAAGGGTTACATTATCATTAAACTTTTTTTTGTAAATTGATTCTACACCTGCAATATATTCATTGGTATCTTTAAATATTTTTTCTAAGTCTATATTATTTATACTTGCATCTATAAAGTGAGTTGTTGATTCTTTTATTGTTTGTGCTACATGGGCATAACCTAAAAGAAGTTTTGAAGGAACACAACCTCTATTTGCACAGGTTCCACCTAAAGTTGATTTCTCAATAATTGCAACTTTTTTCCCACTTTTTGCTAAGGTGGCGGCAAGATTACTTGCTCGTCCTGCTCCAATTACTATAAAATCAAACTTTTCCATATGAAACTCCTATATTAAGTTTATTATATAGTATATAGAAAAAATATAAATTGTTTGTTTATATAAAATATTATTACACTATTATAAATATAAACTAATAAAAGATAATATATAATATTTTAAAATATTTATAAGGATATCTTTTGGATAATTTTAATGAATTAAGCACAAGTATGAGTACAGATACAACTAGAACAGTTCTTTCCAATGGTAGTTCTGCTAATTATATAAAAAGAGATGATTTTGATAAGCTTTTAACTCATCTAGATGATATGGCATTAAGTGATAAGGAAAAAGATCAATTCTTTTCTATTGTACAAGATAGGTATATCTCTTCAGAAGAGATTGAAAGTTTATCATATGAGGAAGCTAAAAAGATAAAAAATCTTATTATTGAGTATGATGAAAATGGGAAAGCATATGATGCTTCATTGATAAATGCTAGTTATAAAGCAAGCTCTATGATGGCTAGTTCTTTAGTAAGTTCTGATGAGACTTTCAACAAAGCCTTTTTTGAGAAAATAAGAACTATGGATGATCAAAAAGAGATTATAGGTCTTGTAGCAGCATTAACAGGTACTTATCATATGGAAAATATAGCAGCTCGAGAAGAGTTAATAAATGATGCAAATTTTGATTTTCATCCTATTAAAGAGACAGATATGAAAGCTTTTTTAGAAAATAAGATTGATGAGTTTAAAGATGTTTTACAAAGTCCTGATTCTGAGGGTGAAAAAAGAGTTTATGAAACTTTATTATCATGGTATTCTGATATCTATGATAACTATAAACTATTTGAAGAAAAAGATAATACAAATTTAGAAAATATAATGAGAAATAATAGACCAAACCCTATAGAGTTATTTAAATAAACCATACTGTGACAAAAATGTGACGAACTCTTATTATAATTGCTAAAAAGATAGTAGTTAAGGCTTTGTTATGGTAGATATCAAATTTAGAAGTATGCAATTAGAATATGTTGCAAAAAATATCGATATACAAGAATCGATTCCAAATAGCTTCTCTCAAGATAAAATAACTAAATCAGACTTTGATGAACTAATGGAAAATATCACAGTTTCAAATTTAAATAAAGAGGATGAAGAGCTTTTTTTCCAAATACTAGAAGATAAATATATCACTACTGAAGAGGCACAATCTTTACATATAGTCAGATAAAAAAAATAAAAGATTTAATTTTAGAAAAAGATAAAAATGGAAACTATATCGAAGCTTCATTTATCAATGCAAGTTATAAAGCAAATGCCTTGATGTTTAGTTCTATGGTTAGCAATGATGAGTGTTTTAACAAAGCTTTTTATAATATTATAAAAGGTTTTGATGATACAAAAGATATATTAAACTTTATGATTACTGTTGCAGGAGTAAGTGATCCTGCAAGTATAATTGGTTTTGATGAGTACTTAAATACAGAATATGGGTTTAAACAAATAAAAAGTGATGATTTAGACCTTTATTTAAAAAAGAATATTGATGAGATAAAAGAGGTTTTAGATACCCCTTTAGATGATAAAACCAGAGGTTATTATGAAGAGGTATTAGGATTTTATACAAAACTAAATAACTCTTATAAAATAGAAAAAGAGAGTTTAAAAACTTCACTAATGGCTGAATTACATAAATCAAATAGGGCAAATATCTTAGAGTTGTTAAGAAATAAAAGCCTAAAAGATTAAAATAATAATCTATCTTAACGTTATCCTAATAAAAATATTGATAAAACTATATCCATGAAAGAAAAAATATATTTAATTCCTGGTCTTATGACCGATTTTAGACTTTGGTCGAGATTAACCCCTTATTTAAATGAATATGAATTAATCACTTTAGAGATACCTAAAAGTGATGATTTTGATGAGATTATTAAGTTAATAGATCAAAAAATAACTTGTGACAAAATCAATCTTTTGGGATTTTCTTTAGGTGGTTATATTGCTACATATTATAGTTTGAAAAATCCACATAGAGTAAATAAACTTTTTTTATTAAGTTCCACTCCAAGTAATACAGAACAAAAAGATATCCCAAGAAGGCAAGAGAAATTAAACCTTGCAAGGAAGAGTAGTTTTATACCATTAAATGAGAAAAAAGCTTTAGAGTTATTAGAGATAAAAGATGATAAAGAGTTGCTTGAGATAACTTGTGCCATGTTCAATGATTTAGGTAAGGAGCATTTTATAACTCAACTCTCATCAACATTAAAAAGAGTTGATTTATTAGACCAATTGTTAAAACTACAAATACCAGTAAGGTTTTATTATAGTATCAATGATAGATTACTAAACTTTCCTTGGCTAGAAAGGTTAAAAAAGATAAACCATAATTTCACCCTTAAGCATAGAGAAGGAACCAGTCACAATATCTCTTTGGAGTTTCCTAAAGAGTTATCTTTACAGATAAAAGAGTGGATGCAAGAGTAAACTAAGTGTTTCATATTGTGAAACACTATAAAATTAATATAATCAATATATTTATTATTAACACCTATTGGAATATTATTAAATAAATTACAAAAGGAGTTTGAGATGTCGAAAAAAATATTAATTATAGCTGGTGATTTTGTTGAAGATTATGAACTTATGGTACCTTTCCAATGTTTAAAAATGTTAGGTCATCAAGTTGATGTTGTTTGTCCTGATAAAAAAGCTGATGAGCAAATAAAAACTGCTATCCATGATTTTGAAGGTGATCAAACTTATACAGAAAAACCTGGGCACAACTTTACACTAAATGCAAACTTTGATGAGGTGAATGAAAACACTTATGATGCTCTTGTTATACCTGGAGGGCGTGCGCCAGAATATATTAGACTTAACCAAAGAGTATTAGAGATTGTTAAAAACTTTAATGATGAAAATAAACCTATCGCATCAATTTGCCATGGGATTCAGGTTTTAGTAGCAGCACAAATTGTTAAAGATAGAACTTGTTCTTGTTATCCTGCTTGCTCACCTGATTTAAACGTTAATGGTGGTACTTGGGTTGATATAGGATTTGAAGATGCTTATGTGGATGGAAATCTAGTTACAGCTGCAGCTTGGCCTGCACATCCAGCATGGCTTGCAAAATTTAATGAACTTTTATAAAAACTTATGCAAAACTAGTAAATAGTTTTGCATAAGGGGTTTTTATGTCTGAATTGAAATCTTTAACAAAGGGACTTCAAGTTTATAAAGAGATTGTAAATTATGGAAAACCTATACACGCTTCCACCTTATGTAAAAGATTAAATATAAACAAAAGTACAATGTCGAGGATTCTTCAGGCATTAAAAGATGAAAACTACATCTCATATCTAGAAAATACAAATGAACTTATACCAAATAGCTTAGAGAATGAAAATATTAAAAAAACAAAAATACAACTTCTTATCCAAACAACAAAACCATTATTGGAAAAAATTTGTGAAAAGACAAATGAGTGCTCCTATTTAGGAATATTTGATAACAATAAAGTTTTATATCTAAATCAATATGATAATCCAAAAAGAAAAATCAAACTAAGAAACAATATAGGTTTGCATGCACCTTTACATACAAATGCTTTAGGAAAATCAATCTTAGCCTTTGGTAATTATAATTTAGAAAAATTAAGACTAAATCCATATACACACAATACAATAACAGATCTGCAGATTCTTCAAAATACCCTTAATGAAGTACAAAAAAATGGTTTTTCAATAGACAATAGCGAATTTGAAGACAATATGTGTTGTGTTGCTGTACCTTTATTTAATGATGAAAATATCTTATTAGGATCAGTTGGAATCTCAGGTAGTAAAGATAGACTAAAGGTGCATAGGTTAGAAGAGATAGGTAAACAACTAAGTAGTTTAGTTGATCAATATAAACTTAAGTGTTAACTTTATAAAGGATATATTATGTTTAAACCTCTTATGTTAGTGTTAATTCCAATTTTTTTATTCTCTAAACCAATATATGAGTTTGAGAGTGAAGGTATGAATATCAGAGTTGATAAAGTAGCTTCAAACCTTTCAATACCTTGGGGTATGTGTTTTATAGATGAAAATAGAGTTCTTTTTACACAAAAAAAAGGAAGATTTGGAGTTTTAAATCTAAAATCAAAAAAAGTAACATACGTAGATGTGGCTTTAGATCTATATAATAAAGGGCAAGCTGGACTTTTAGATGTACAAACCTCACCATCTTTTAAAAAAGATAGAACAATCTATTTTACTTATGTAAAAGATGTAAATGGTTATGGTTTAACCACTCTTGCAAAGGCAACATTTCAAAACAATCAGATAATCAATATAAAAGATATATTAGTTACAAAATCAAAAACAGATACCACTAGACACTTTGGTAGTAGAATAACCTTTGATGAGCAAGGACATATCTTCTTTTCTATTGGAGATAGAGGTGAAAGACCAAACTCACAAAACCTAAATAACCATGCTGGAACAATTATAAGATTAAATCTAAATGGAACTACTCCAAAAGATAACCCCTTTGTAAATCAAAAAAATGGTTTAAAAGAGATATATAGTTATGGTCATAGAAACCCACAAGGTTTATATTATGATAAGGTCTCAAAAAAACTTATAAGTAGTGAACATGGACCAAGGGGTGGAGATGAGATAAATATCGTAGAATCAGGACTTAATTATGGTTGGCCAATTATCTCTTACGGAAAAGAGTACTGGAACCCTTTATCAGTAGGTGAGGGTACACATAAAGAGGGGATGGAACAGCCTATAAAAGAGTATACACCCTCTATTGCACCTAGTTCTTTACTTGTTTATAATTCAGACCTTTTAGAAGCTTGGAATGGAAATCTTTTCTTAGGAGCATTGAAATTAACACACCTAAATCGAATTGTTTTAAATGAAAATTATGAGGTTATAAAAGAGGAAAGATTATTAGAAAACTTCAATGAAAGAATAAGAAATGTTATCCAAGATAAAAAAGGTGTAATATATCTTTCAACAGATAGTGGTAATATCTACTCACTATCGTTGAGTGAAAACTAAACTTACGATTGTTGTAAGTTTTTAGGTGTACATTTTTTTGAGATGATACAAGTTGGACAGAAATCAGCTAGTCCAGCAATCAATGGAATTACACCTAAATAGAACCAAGCTATCCCTGTAAAAAAACCAACTGCAATCAAAACAATACCCAACACTATTCTTAGTGGTCTACAAAAAGCTCTAATTTTATCGTACTTATTCATTATAACTATCCTTTATAATTTTTCTATAATTATATATTATAAAACTTAATAATTTGTTAAGGAATATTATTAGAATAACTTATAATTAGTTTATTGCATAACTACCTTTTTATCCACTTTTATCTCCTCTAGTGTTATATTTGATTGGTATACTAAAACTTCAACTCCCTTTTCTTGAGCTTTTAAAAAGTTTTCATAATATTTACTATCAATCTCTTTTGCAATCTCAAAGGGTAAATCATCTGTTCTTTGTATGATATATAACATCACAGCCCTATGTCCCTCTTCAACCATACAGATAAGTTCCTCTAAATGTTTTGAACCTCTTGTGGTAACTGCATCTGGAAAGGCAAGGGTGTTTTTTAGTTTTAGACTAACACTTTTTATCTCCACATAACACTTTTGGTTTTCATTTTCAAGTAAGATATCGATTCTACTGTTTTTGCCATATTTTTGTTCTGGCTTTATACTTTCATAACCTTGTAACTCTTTTATACAATCCTCTTTTATAGCTTCAATAGCTATCTTATTTGCAACACCTGTATTGGTGCATATTAAAATATTATCAATTTTTGTAAGCTCTAAAGTATACTTTAGTTTTCTTTTTGGATTATCATGAAAACTTACCCAAACCTCACAGTTTGGTTCTATACAACTAGTCATGGCACCACTATTAGGCACATGGGCAGTTATCTCTTCTCCACTATCTAAAATAATATCGGCAAGAAACCTTTTATATCTTTTTACTAACTTCCCTTTAAATAATTTATCAAACTTCAAATGATCCCTTTCTTTATTTTTTATTTATTAAAACAGAATATAATTGTATTTTATTATATAACTAATTGGATTTTTATGAAACATGCTATACATAGGACAAGAGATAAGAGTTTAGGTTTATTGGAGTTAATTGCAATAGCATTAGGAGGTATGGTTGGTGGTGGAATTTTCACCATACTTGGTATCTCTGTTTCTATGATAGGTGTTTATACTCCTATTGCCATAATTTTTGGTGGTTGTATAGCTGCTTTAGCTGCTTATTCTTATATAAAACTTGGACTATATTATAAAGATGAAGGGGCTGCTTATAGTTTTGTAAAAAGAACTTTTTCAAACTCTAGATTTATAGCTTCTTTAATTGGTTGGTGGCTTATCTTTGGATATGTTAGTACCTTAGCTTTATATTCATATACTTTCTCTTCTTATGCTATTAGTGGGTTTGAGTTTGGGGATGATGGACTTATTCGAAAACTTGTTGCTGGTGGTATACTTCTTGTTTTTACACTTATAAATATTTGGAGTGTAAAAGGGATGGGAAAACTAGAAGATATTATGGTTTATACAAAATTGGTAATCTTAGTGGTTATCTCTTTTGTTTTGATAAACAATAGTCAAACAACGATTCCCAAACTAATAGAGGATAATACACAGGTAACACTTTATGCTATTTTGATAGTTTCCTCTATCACCTTTGTAGCTTATGAAGGGTTTGAGCTTATCATTAATGCAGTTGAAGAGATGGAAAACCCTGAAAAAAATATACCCAAAGCTATCTATTGTGCAATTGGATTGGCTATATTGATATATGCTGTTATAGCAATAGGTGCAATACTTGCAATATCTTTTGAGGATATCATTGCAAACAAAGAGTATGCCTTGGCTTCTGGTGCAAATAAAGTTTTAGGACATTGGGGGAATGACTTGGTTATATTTGGAGCATTATTAGCAACAAGTAGTGCCATAAGTGGTACAGTATTTGGTTCTTCAAGACAGATGTCTATTGTTGCCCATGATGGGTTATTACCAAGTTTTTTAGCAAAAAGAGATGAGAATAAGATCCCAATAAATGCTATATGGACAATGGCTATATTGGCATTTTGTCTTATTTTAAGTGGTACACTACAACTACTTTTAGAGTTTGGAAGTATTACTTTTTTGATAGTCTCTTTACTTATAACAATTGCAAATTTTAAAATAAGAGATAAAACCAACTCTTCTACACTTATCTTACTATTTACAATCATAGTTTTACTTATGAGTACACTTTTTATTTTCTATTATGAGTTTACCAATGAGCTTACTCAATTGGGGTTTATATTACTAATCTACATACTCCTAACTATTGGTGCATTTTATTACTCAAAAAAGCCTATGATGGAATAATAATTGCATAAACTATTCTTATTAAGGAGAGTTTATGAAGCAGTTTGAAGATGAAAAGCATCTGTTAAACTATGATGAGATTGATCTTTTACACAAAGAGTTTTTAGATATTTATAATAGTGTAGACCCTAACAATATTGACAGTATTGTAACAAAATCAAATGAATTATTTGAACATAGTAAAAAACACTTCAAACAAGAAGAGGTTTTAATGGAACAATACAACTACCCAACCATGAGAGAACACAAAGATGAACACTCAAAGGTTTTGGCTGAATTAGAATATTTTATTAGAAACGCCCACTCAATGTTTGGGAAAAAGATGTTAAAAGCTTATTATTTTGAAAAACTCCCCGATTGGTTCGACTTACACCTTCTTAGTATGGATAGTGATTTGGCCTCATTTTTGAAAAAACAAGGTTGATAGATGGGTATTTTTGAGGAAAAAATCAAAGAGGAGATTATGCAATCAATTTTTGCTGATAGCCTTAAGATGTATGAGGTAATAGACAATAAATTCTCACTAGATGATAAACAAAAACAAGAGGTATTAGAGAAAATCTCTAATTTTAATAGTGATTTAAATCAAATACTAAAAGATATAAAACTTTCATAGGATATTAAATGATAACTCCAGCAATAGGAACACAAGAATTATATAAACAATTACAAGCTTTAATAGATAGTGATATTCCAGTATTTATACATGGAAGTCCAGGGATTGGAAAATCATATATAGTAAACGATATAGCAAAACTAAACGACTTAGAGATTATAGATGTTAGACTTTCTCAACTTGATGCAGTTGATTTAAGAGGTATTCCAACTATATCAAATGAGCAAACAAAATGGATGCCACCAGTTTTTTTACCAAGTGATGAAAACTCTAAAGGGATATTGTTTTTAGATGAGTTAAACTCAGCGCCACTTTCAGTGCAAGCTGCAATTTATCAACTAGTACTTGATAGAAAAATAGGGGAGTACACTCTTCCAAAAGGTTGGAGAATTGTTTGTGCAGGTAATAAGATAGATGATAAGGGGATTGTATTTAAACTTCCTAGTCCACTTATTAATAGAATGGTTCATATAGTACTTGAAGCAAAATATGATGACTTTAAGATTTGGGCTATTAAAAATGAGATTCATCCATTTATTGTTGGTTTTCTTGGGTTTAGACCAGACTTACTTAGTACAGAAGTTCCAAGTTCAACAGAAACAAATCCAGCATTTTGTACCCCAAGAGCTTGGAATATGTTATCAAATATCTTAAAAAATACAAAAGATATAAAAACTATAAACCCTATCATATATGGAAGTGTAGGGTATGGAGCAGGGATTGAGTTTGTTTCTTTTGTAAAAGTTTATAAAACCCTACCAGATATAGATGCTATATTGGATGGAAAATGTGAAGATGTTCCAGAAGAACCAAGTGCTTTATACGCTCTTTGTGCAGCAATTATAGAAAAATATTCAAAAACGCAACAGGCAAAAAACCTATTTGAATACTCAAATAAACTGCCAGTTGAGTTTAATGTGATGTTGATAAAAGATTTAATTGTAAAAGATGAGGATATAGCTGAACTAGAAGCATTTGATGCTTGGATGGAGCAATATGGCGACTACATCATATGATGAGATTTTTCAAAAAATAAGAATAAACTTTTTATTTAATCACCCCTTTTTATCTGTTCTTGCTTTATCTATCCCTACAACGTTTGAGCAGAATCAATATAGTGCTTTTCAAACAAATGGAAGCAAAATAACTATTGATTTAGAAAAGCTTTCAAAATATAGTGAGAGTCAGATAACCTATCTATATGCCCATACACTTTTGCATATAGTTTTAAAACACCCCTATAGACAAAAAACAAGAGAAAAAAAGCTTTGGAATCAAGCTTGTGATTTGGTTATAAACCTTGTAATGAGTGGTTTTTCAGATGTTGGAACCATGCCAGAAGATGAGGTTTTAGATTTAGACTTGGAAAACAAATGTGTTGAAGAGGTATATGAGATACTTCAAAAACAAGAAAATGAAGAGGAGAGTGAATCCTCAAGCAGTGAAGAGAAAAAAGAGCAAGATATAAAAACAAAACCTGATGAGAAAGGGAAACTAGAAGCTTATATCTATGATGACTCAAAACTAGACTTAGAAGATGTAGAGGATGAGAAAACTTCCCAAGGTGATAGGGAAAAACTTGATGGGATAATTATCCAAGCCTTATCTATAGCAAAAAGAACAACAAACAAATATGCTGGACTACAAATAGAGATAGATACCCTAATAAAACCAGAGATATCTTTACAAGATACCTTAAAGGAGTATCTAATCTCTTCATTATTTGAAAAAACCACAACATACAATAGACCAAATAAAAGGTTTGTACATAGTGGAGTTTATCTACCTGGATATAAAAAAAGTGATGAGCTAATAGAAGTCTACATAGCCCTTGATAGTAGTTCTAGTGTAACACTAGATGAGTATAAGAAGTTTTTAGGTGTGGTAAAAGATGTATGTGATGGTTTTTATGAATACAAAGTTACGGTACTTCCTTTTGATATCAAAGTAAAAGAGGAGCATATTATCAATTTTGATAGTTTTAATCCTTTAGTTGAAGATGATCTATTTATCCCTAAAAGTGATGGGGGAACAGATTTTGATGAGGTGTTAAGATATCTTAAAAAATCAAGTGAGATAAGAGGAGACAATCTTCTTATGGTACTAACTGATGGGGAGTTTGAACTAACTGAGAGTTTAGTTTGTAATACTGTTTTTATAATTAGTGAAAAGAAAAATATACAAAGGTTTGAACGCTTTGGAAGAGTTATTCAATTTAACCTATAAAGAGGAAGTGGAACTTCTAAAAGATGAAGCCAATTTTGAAAGCTTAGGGGATGAGAAATACCTTAATCATGAAGATATGGAAGCGAGACTCTATTGGGCTTTTTGTAGACCAAATGGCTCAAGAGAGGAACAAATAGCAGATAGTGAACCCCTAGTATCAATAATGGCCTTTAACCACTCAAAATTAACCCCTTTGAAAAGATTTCAACTTTTACATAAAGATGTGATAGAAGATGAAAATCTAAGAGTAAAGATAAGAAATAGAACAAGGATGCTTTTCAGAAGTTTAGTAGATGATGACTTCACAGAACTAAATCAAGTCTTAGATTTAGTACCAGTATTTTTACCAGTTGCAGTTGATCAACTAAAAAATGGAAGAAAATGGAACGATATCCTAGCTTTAGAAACAGAAGCAACAATCTTTTTAAATCGAGCAAAAGATTATATAGATGAGGAGTTAAAAACAGCCCTATATTTAAAACTCCCAGATTTTGAAGAGTTAGATAATAGTGAGTTGAAAGAGCTTTTGGAAAATACAATAGAGAAAAAAGAATCGATTCATGAGATAATATTGGATTATTATAAAGAGAAGTCTTTGGAGTGGATAGAGGATTGTGATTTGCATATTTTGCAGAAGAAGGGGTTGGAGAAGTTGGTTGGTAAGTTAGTAGGTTTGTAGGTTTGTAGGTTTGTAGGTTTGTAGGTTTGTAGGTTTGTAGGTTTGTAGGTTTTGGGAGTTGAGTTTTAAGAGTTTTTTTGGGATGGTAGTTGTAACTTTTGAAGTGAGCCCATAATTTCGCGCAGGGAAATTTATTGGTTCCTCTGATTTATTATGCATTTCCAAAAAAAGTCACAACTTTATTGATTAAATCACCATATCCCCAAACTACTGTTCCAAGTGCAACAGTAAAAAACTCAATATTTTGGAATCGTTTTTTGTTAGCTTTTTTCACTTCGTTAAATTTACCTTGAATCTCTGTTTTTGTCTTTTCTCTACTTTCAGTATCTTTTTCATTGGCGTTTAGCAAATATTTTTCAAAACTATCAAAAACTGTATTTAGATCATTTTCAATACTGCTTTGATAATCTAGCCATATTATAAAAATTCCAAATATAACTAACAATGCTCCACTTCTTGAAAACCATACCCAATCATATAAAATTATACTTGGTATTATTCCTGCTAATAAAAGTATAAATATTGAAATACTGATAATAGTTTTGTATCTATGGATACTTTTTAGTTTTTCTAAAATTTTCATTTTACCTCTTTGATGTATAACGTTTGAGTTAAGAAATATTTAATCCGCAGGGTCAAATATTTCTTTCCAAGGTTTTGTTATCTACTTATTATTTTGCCTTAATTTTGAGAATTCTTCATCCGTTACAGATTTCTCTTCATATTTAAAATTATCATTTACAACAATTTTTGGTACAAGTTTTTCTATTTTATGGCTTGGACCGACTAATAAACTGTTTGGCAAAAAAATATTTTTAACAAATGGATTTTTTTCCCACTCTTTTTTAATATAAACTTCACCTGGAATAAAAAGTATCCAAGGTTTTTCACTTCCAAAAGCACTAAATTGAATACTAATAATATCTTGAATTAAATGAATAGTATCTAAAGCCATTTCTTTATCATTATGGTCTGTTTCTGGATTGAAATGAATTGCAAAATTTCTTTTTTCATGAAGTTCTCTAAATTTTTGTACTGCTTGAGGTAATAGTATATTCCACGATTCTAAAGTATCAATTGCTAACTTCCAATTATCAAATGAACTTTTTCTGAATACCTTTTTATATTCTTTAGTCTCTTTATAATAATCTCTTAGTAATAAAATTAAATGATTTAATATTCTTTCACCTAGAGAGCAAGAACTTATCAATGCAGGATAATAGCTTCCCATGATATAAGCAGTTCTAATTTGCAGTAAAAATTTATTATGAAAAGCAGATATTGAAAAAGGTTTTTGTTGTAGTTCTATAAAATTATTTAATTTAGTTTGAAAGTTTAACTCTCCAAATTCTATTTTTAAACCTTTTATAATATTGTTCTGATTTTGAATATGTTGTTCTTTTACTTTTTCTTCCCAATGTTCTTCTATTTTATTCAACATTATTGGGCGTGAGTCAAAATCAAATGATAAAATTCTGTATCTTTTCAATAACTTTCCTTATGTAGATAACGTTTGAGTTGAGAAATATTTGAGCCGTAGGGTCAAATATTTCTCTCCAATAAGTTTGTTATATCTATGTGTTGTCATACCCAATATAAGAAGCTGCACCTTCAAGAGCTTCAGCTAAAGAGTATGCTTGTTTTTTAGTTAAATGTAATGTTGTCTCTTTCCCGTTCTCATCTGTTGTTCTTAAATAAACTTGATGACTATCACCAAAAAAATTGCTTACTGCTACATCAAGAGTAAGTGGTGACTTAGTTTTATCGGCTTTGCCATCCTCATATTTGGGAGGGAATAAATTTTCTTCAAAATATATAGTTGTTGACATTTTAATCCTTTACTTGTTATATTTTAAAATTCTCGTTCTTTTAATAGATAAGTTATTTCATTTAAAACTAAAATTTGTCTTTTTTCAAATTCTGTTTGACGTTTTGTATTTTCAAAATAGATTAGAATAGGTATACCTAGACCAGCAACAGAAATAAAAAATGCAAAGAACTCTGGTTGTGCATTTTTAAAAGCGTAAGATACAAAAAGTACTCCAAAAATAGAAATAAAAATAGATGTTTTTTTATATTTCTTTTTTTTGGCTTTTATTTCATTATCTAAAAGATTATTTCTGTGATCTCTCTCATTTAACAGTTCTTCATTCGTACATTGATTTAAGGGCTTATTAATATTGTGAGAATTATCATTAATGATAAAGTCTCCATTGACATTTATATCTCTTCCATTATTGAAGTTATTCATGGAAATCTCCATTTTTTTATTTATGTTTACTGTTTTGTTTCTTAAATCATATAACTATCTATTGAACGTACATTATATAAATAAAGTACTTAAATATACTACTTTATTATATATTTAGCAAGAAACCTTATTTTATAAAAAGATAAAAATAAAAAGGGGATAGTCTCCACCTTTTACTAAAAGTACAATTTAATTTATAAAATATTTGATTTTAAATATATTTTTACTGTACGTCTTAACTTTATCGACTTTTTTTGTGAAAAAAAAGTAGCAAAAAATCACCCGCGGGGTTTCGAAAGTGAAACTTCCCTCGCTTATTATTCATCCCTTTTGAGTGCCTAAAAACTTGCTAAAATGTGCTCCCAGCACATTTCTTTACGCTTCAAACAGTTTAGTCACTTGTTTTCAAAAGAGATAAATAAACACTCGGCTTCTCAGGAAAAAAGGGACAGGCACCTTTTACTAAAAGTACAATTTGATTTATAAAATATTTGAGTGTGAATAAACTTTTGCTGTACGTCTTAATTTTATCGACTTTTTTTGTGAAAAAAAAGTAGCAAAAAATCACCCGCGGGGTTTCGAAGGCGGAAGCTCCCCTCGCTTATTATTTCACTTTTCTGTTTTTTAAAACTCGCTAAAACGTAAGTTAGTTACGTTTTTGACGCTCAAACAGTTAAAAAACTTTTCCGAAAAGTAAAATAAACACTCGGCTTCTCAAATGCGGGAAAAGGGGATAATGACCTTTGCATTTTTTAGTACCATTTTATTTGAATTGGTGTAATACTTAATTTATATTGGAAAGTTTGAGGCTAGGATCTGTCCAGACTTTGTTGAAGCCGAGTGCTTTGCTTTTTAAAGCGGAAAAAGCCGAAACTGTTTGACGAGAGAAAAGTGACTAGATGTCACTTTTTCGAGGAGTTTTGCAGGCTAGCTTTAAAAAGTGAAGTGGGAGGGAACTTTAGCTTCAACAACGCGTCTGGTGGCTTTTTGTCTTACTTTTTGCCACCAAAAAGTGAGAAAGCGGAGAACGTCGTTCTTCAAGAAAGTGCATACAGTTTAAACTATTATCAAAATATTTGAGTATAAATAAACTTTTACTATTCGTCTTGACTTTCTCGACTTTCTTTTGTAAAAGAAAAAGTAAAAGAGAAGTTAGAACCTACTTCTCTTTTATCTCCACCCCATTATATCCCAATACCTTTTTCACATATCTAGTATTTCTCATTCCAACTAGGATTCTAGTCACATACTCTTGCTCTTCTAAGAATTTAAGTGCAACAAAATCCATTGGCTCTTTTATTCCTAGTTCTTCAGATACTTTTTTTGATATTCTATGTTTTACATTGTTTTTGTAGCAGTTTAAGAAGCTATCAAAAAGTTGAAAATATATTGGGTCTAGTTGGATTTGTTGAACTGCGTATGGGATAACTTGGTATTCGATTATATCATCCACATCTCCTGCCCATCTGTATTCACTCTCTAAAGAAAGTAGTTGAGTGATAAGCTCTTGGAAGTTATCATTTGGGATCTCTCTGATTTGTTCTAATAATTGTTCTTGATTGATACATTCACTATAACTAGCTAGTCTTACCATTTGGTCATCTTTCATGGCATTTAAAGGTCTATTTACATGTACTTCTAAACCGTTCTCATGTGCCCATTTTGCTGCATTTATCCCATCATGTTCAAACATATTCATTGGAAGTTGGATAACTTTGAAGTTGTGGTTTTCTCCTGCTAATTCTTTTGCATAAGCAACTAGATGTTTATACTCTAAAAAGTGGATATCACTTCTTTTTTTTGCAAAAGAGTTTGAGCTTATACCATAAGCTTTTATTTTCCCATCTTTTACTCTCTCTTCAAGTAATGCAAAGGCGTTTTTTATTCTTAGTTGCATGATTTTATGGTGGTGTAAAATCTGCTCTTCAGACATACCTACTTTTACCTCTTTCATTAGGTAGTATTCAGGATTGTGAAGTAGATATACATCTATGTAGCCTGTATTTAGTCTTTTTAAACTTGCGTGAATTTGTTCATCAATAAAAGATTGTGAAATAGAGTGGTAACAGTTTTCATCATATTTTACAACTTCATCTATTTCGTAACCATTTTGAGCTTTTTGTAGAAGCTCACCTTGGATATAACCACCCTTTGTAACTATTGTATAATCTTCTCTATTTTTATTCTCTAATACTTGTCCTATCAAAATCTCTGCTTCACCATGCATATAGTTTGATGAAGTATCAATATGTGTAATTCCATTTTCCAATGCAAAATTTAATGCATCTTTATGTACTGGATTTTGATATGTTGTTCTATAAGTTCCAAATGAGTATTTCTCTAACATAAATAACCTTATTAAAAATTTGAAATTCATTATATACAAAATCTATACCTTTATCAAGAATCAAAGGGAGTAATAAATAAACAATTGGTTTCAAGGTATAAAACTTGCATATAAAATACCATATGCATATAATGGTGAAAAATGGAAGAAAACTATAATTTAGAAAACTATGAGAGATTTCTTGGAGACTTTAAAGAGGTTGGTGGTCACTGGGAAAAGATACAAAAAAGAACAGCTACACTTTTTCAAGTACTTATTGATGGGGATTTAAAAGAGTTAGTGTTTGTTTTAAAACACTATCCTAAGTATGTTGAGATTGTTTGTGACCATTTTAGATACCTTTATAACTATTCAGGACAAGAAGCTGATATCTTTGCTGCCTCAAAACTTTTACATATGAGTGAGGGGTATCATCAAAAACAGTTTGTACGTAATCTTGTAAGAAAACTTGAAAAAGTTGATGAGTTAGATATCTCAAGTTTAAAAGCTTTTTTGGATGATCTAATCTCAAATCATGACAAAATACACCCTATAATTTTAAGCTATTATAAAAGTGAAATCCAAAATAATATAGAAAATAACAATTACCATAAACTTCAAGTAAAGGTTTTAGAAAAAAACTTATCAAAACTTGTGGTTGATGATAGTTTTGATTTTAGTGCAGCTGATAGAGATGCAAATTTAGATATACCATATATGGACTAAAGGAGAGATATGAATTTTTTTGTGAAAAAAAGTGTAGTGTTTTATGAAAAACCAGGTTGTGCGGGAAATAAAAAACAAAAAGATCTATTACTAGCACATGGTGTTGAGTTTGAAGTTAAATCAATGCTTGATACCCCATGGACAAACGATACACTTAATAGTTTTTTCGTTGGTTTAGAAAAAGAGAAAATAGTAAACCAATTCGCTCCACAAGTGAAAAATGGAGAGATAAATATCTCAAAACTATCAAAAGAGCAGTTAGTTGAACTTATGATAAAAGAGCCAATTTTGATAAAAAGACCTTTGATTGAAGTAGGGGAAGATAAGGTTTGTGGTTTTGATATCCCAAAATTAAACAAGTTACTAAATCTTGATTTAGATTCAAAAAAAGAGATTGGAACTTGTCAAAGTAGTGATCCATGCAAAACTGTTTAAAAGAGATATGTAAAGAGTTTGAGACTTTAAAAGGTTTTTTGCAAACTCCAACCAAAGAGCAAGAGGAAACTGTAGATAAACTTTTTTATAAATTTATGGAATGTTTTCCCACTATAAAAGAGGAAAAACTAGAATACCCAAAAGAGTTCATCGAGGATGTAAGATTATATAATGAAGGTTTGGAAATAGTTCATAAAAAGTTTGAAGATATACAAATAAGATATTTGATGCTTAGTGACTTTTATGATTTTGCACGTGTGACTAAAAAATATAAAAAAGTATAGTTACTCTAAGGTATAAATATTATAATAGATTAAAAAGTGAGATATTTATGCCTAAATTCTTTAAAAATTTTATAATAATTGGTTCAATATTTATAATAGTCTCTTCGATACTTGAACCAAGCTTTTTATGGTTAGCCTTACTCTTTATAATAGTGGTTTTAATAGGTGTTTATGATATAAAACAAACAAAACATGCTTTATGGAGAAATTATCCAGTTATTGGAAGGATAAGATGGTTTCTAGAAGAGTTACGGCCACCAATTAGACAATATTTTATTGAATCAGATATTGATGGTGTACCCATAAATAGACAACAAAGAACAGTTGTATATCGTCGTTCAAAAAAACAAACAAGCACTATCCCTTTTGGTACTAAAATTGATGTATATAAACCAGGCTATGAGTGGATAGGGCACTCTTTAAAAGCAGTCAAAGCTTCAAGTTTAGAAAAAAATCCAAGAGTTTTGATTGGTTCTAGTGAATGTAAACAACCATATAAAGCTTCTATATTAAATATCTCTGCTATGAGTTTTGGAGCATTAAGTGCAAATGCCGTTTTAGCCTTAGGTCATGGGGCAAAAATCGGAGGGTTTGCCTTAAATACAGGTGAGGGTGGCTTAAGTAGATATCATATGGCAACCTCATGTGATTTGATTTGGCAAATAGGTACAGGTTATTTTGGTTGTAGAGACGAAAATGGAAATTTTGATGATAAAAAATTTGAAGAGAAATCAAACTTAGAAAATATAAAAATGGTGGAGATAAAGCTTTCACAAGGGGCAAAACCTGGACATGGTGGGATATTGCCAGCAGATAAAAATACTCATGAGATTGCTGAAGATAGAGGTGTGATACCAAATACAAGAGTTGATTCTCCTCCTGTACACTCAGCTTTTAGTACAGAAGAGGGCTTATTAAATTTTGTTAATAGGTTAAGAGAATTAAGTGGTGGAAAACCTATTGGTTTTAAACTTTGTGTTGGAAGGAAAGAGGAGTTTATAGATATCTGTAAAGCTATGGTAAAAACAGGGATTAAACCAGACTTTATAACTGTTGATGGTGGAGAGGGTGGTACAGGTGCTGCACCATTGGAATATACAAACTCAGTTGGGATGCCACTACGTGAAGCCTTAGTTTTTGTAATAGATTGTTTAATTGGATTCAACTTAAAAGAGGATATAAAAGTTATAGCTTCGGGGAAAATTTTAAATGGTATGGATATCACTAACTCTTTAGCTATTGGAGCAGATTTATGTGCAAGTGCTAGGGCTATGATGTTATCTTTAGGTTGTATACAGTCTTTACAATGCCATAAAAATACCTGCCCAACTGGTGTTGCAACACAAGATAACAGATTAGCAAGAGGTTTAGTAGTTGAGGATAAGAAACTTAGAGTAGCAAATTTTCATGAGCAAACTGTAGAGAGTTTTGTAGAGATATTATCCTCTGCTGGACTTCATTCACCTAGTGAACTTAATCGAACTCATGTATTTAGAAGATTGGATGAAACAACATACAAAAGATATGATGAGATTTTTACACCTATGAGAAAGGGTGATCTTTTAAGTGAGCCTTATCCTAAAGAGTATGAAAGATTTATGAATTAGAAAAAAACTTATATAGGGAATAGTAATTGCATATTTTAAGAATATATTAAAAATTAAGGAATAAATATGGCAACTCCTATTGAGTTTATTAAAGAAAATGAATTAGCATGGCAACCTTCTTTTCAAGGTGATTTAAGTGATGGTACTTATGGATATAGAGGTGCATTAATAGTTGAGCCAGGTAAACAAATCTCTCCAGATAGAAAATTACCTCCAAAAATCCAAGCTAAACAAGTTATTATGATCACTGAGGGTGAAACAATCAAATTTTTTGCTGCAGAATTAGAAAGTTTTCACCATTTAGCACCAATGATTGAAAAATACAAAGGTTTCTTTGTAAATGGTGGATTATATCTATTATATGTTACTGACTTGGAGAAAGCTGGTACTTTTGAGTATGAAGGTATTAAATTCACTGCAATCCCACTTGATGAGAGTTCTGTATGGAATGAGTTATTAGAATTGGCAGAATTAGAAAAAAGTGATATGAAAGCTCTTAAAAAACAAGAAGAAAAAATCGAAGCTGTTTATGATGAATTAGCTGATACAGATGTTGAAGAAGAGTCTAAAACTTATGATGAGATGTTAACATTCGTAGGTGAGAGTTCAAAACAACTTATGGGTGCAGTTTAATAGTTTAATATTAAACTAGCGGTAATTAAACTATAATTCCTTTATGGAAAATAGTTTAATTACAGAATATGGATACAAAAACTTTGTAAAAGAGTTTAAAACTCTAGCAGAAGTTGAAAAACCCTATTGGGTAAAAGAGAAAGAGATAGCTGCACAACATGGTGATAGAAGTGAAAATGCAGAATATATCTCAGCAAAAGAACAGATTCGTAATATAGATAAACGACTTAGATTTTTAGAAAAAATCATCAATACTACTAAAGTAATTGAAACTACAAAAATCCCCCATGAAAAAGTAAATTTTGGCTCAAAGGTAACTCTTGAAAACCTAGATACTGAAGAGACTAAAGAGTATATTATAGTAGGCACTTATGAAACTAACCCCACAGAAAACTTTATTTCAAATATATCTCCACTTGGTAGAGTTCTATTAGGGAAAAGAGTAGGTGATGAGTTTGAGTTTAAGATCAATAATGAAACTATTGAATATGAAGTTTTAAAAATAGAGATGTATAATTTTGAATAATATAGAACAATTAAAACAAATAATAGAAAAAAACCTAATAGGTAGAACAAAAGAGTTTAGAAGAGTTTTCCATGGAAGAGGAAATTTTTATAACTTTTATGAAGCAATAACAATTGATAGTATAGATGAGATTTTATATATCTGTTTTTATAAAGAGTATGAAGATGAAAATAGATTATTAGAACTATTTAAAGAGATAGTAGAGGTTTACAATTTTGAAACCTTGGTACTTCAAAGACGATATTTATCTAAACAGCCACATGAAGTAGTGTATGGAGAGTTAAAAGAGAAAAATATAATTTACGAAAATGGATTAAAATTTAGTATTAGTTTTGAAAATAGAAATTTAGGAATTTTCCCAGATATGAAAAAGGGACGAGAGTACTTAAGCTCTATTTCAAAAGATAAAAATATACTAAATCTTTTTTCATATACTTGTGCTTTTTCTGTATATGCAATAGCAGCAAATGCTTCACAAGTTGTTAATGTAGATATGGCAAAAGGGGCTTTAAGTACAGGACGAGAAAACCACCATCTAAATAATCTTGACACAAAAAAAGTAAAATTTTTACCTCTAAATATTCTAAAATCGTGGAGTAGAATAAAAAAGTTTGCTCCCTATGATGTGATAGTAATAGACCCACCATCTTTTCAAAAAGGAAGTTTTGCAGCCACAAAAGATTATGAAAAGATAATCAAAAGATTAAAAGAGTTAGCAAGTGAAGATTGTATTGTTCTTTCTTGTTTAAATGCTCCAGAACTAGATTGTAAGTTTATAAAAGAGTTGTTTACAAAAAATGCTTCTGAGTTTAAATATATAAAACGATTAGAAAATCTAGATAGTTTCCCAAGCAATGATGAAGATAAAAGTTTAAAAAATCTAATTTTTAAGAAAGAAAAATGAATATAAACCCAAAAATCTGCCCCTTTTGTAAAAAACAAAACAAATGTGAAGCAGATATCCCAAACAATAACTGTTGGTGTAATCAGATAAAAGTACCAATTGAATTAAGAGAATATATCCCTACTGAGTTTAGGATGAAAGCTTGTATTTGTCAGGAGTGTGTGGAGTTGTTTAAAAGGGATGAGGAGGAGTTTTTGAGGAAATATTCAAATATTAAATTCCATTGATAAATCCCAAAAAAATATTTTCTTTAGCTAACTATTAGCAAATATGATTAAAATTCCCTAATTATTTTAAAATAGGAATATCTAATGATAGAAAAAAACCGTTGGCTAATGGCATTAGCAGCTGTTGGTGTACACATTTGTATAGGTTCTGTTTATGCTTGGAGTGTTTATGTAAAACCTATCCAAGAACAACTTCAGTGGAGTTTGACTGATGTTACAATCTCTTTTAGTATTGCAATCTTTTTCTTAGGTTTATCAGCAGCACTTATGGGGAAATTTGTTGAAAAAAATGGTCCTAGAGTTTCTGCTATTATTGCAGCTTCATTATTTGGTTTAGGGACAATTGGTTCAGGTTTAGCAATATTAATGGAATCTAAACTTCTTTTATACTTCTTTTATGGAGTTTTAGGTGGATGTGGATTGGGAATAGGGTATATCTCCCCTGTATCTACATTGGTAAAATGGTTTCCAGATAAAAGAGGAATGGCAACGGGTTTAGCTATTATGGGATTTGGTTTTGCTTCAGCTATTTGGGGTCCAACGATTAAAATCTTGATAGAAAGCGTTGGTATTGCAAATACCTTTTTTATTCTGGGGGCTATCTATTTTGTTGTTATGTTTTTATCTGCATTGTATCTTCAAAAACCAGCTGAAGATTATATGCCAGAGAAGTTTAAAGAGAAAGTAAAATCTGGAAAGAAAAAAATAAAAGAGGATTTAGCAAACCTTTTATTAAAAGATGCAATTAAAACACCAAGATTTTATGGACTTTGGTTGATGCTATTTATAAATGTAACTTGTGGTATTGCTATTATTGGTGTTGCTTCTCCTTTGCTTCAAGAAGTAGTTGGTATCTCAGCAATTGCAGCAGCTGCAGCAGTTGGACTGATGGGGATATTTAATGGAGCAGGGAGAATCTTTTGGGCTTCATTATCAGATATCTTAACTAGACCAGTTGTATATATCATCTTTTTTGCAACACAAGCTGTGGCTTTTTATATGTTGCCATCGATTACAGAGATTATAGTTTTCCAAATCATTTTATATTTTATTATGAGTTGTTATGGGGGAGGGTTTGCTTCTATCCCAGCTTATATAGGTGATATTTTTGGTACAAAAGAGTTAGGGGCTATTCATGGTTATATTCTAACTGCATGGGCAGCAGCTGGACTTGTTGGGCCACTTATTATCTCTATTGTAAAAGATATGACAGGAAGTTATGCTCAAACACTTTATGTATTTGCAGGGTTTTTTATTGTTGCCTTAGTTATTTCAATAGCAATGCTTCTAAATATAAGATCAATCAAAAACAAAAAAAACATATAAAGTTTTAAACTTTATATGTTTCTTACATCTATAAACTCACCACTTTCAAATCTATCTATTTGTTTTACAACATTATCTAATCTAGCAGCAGCATCTAAAGGTTGTTGAATCTCCCCTTGTTTTAAAACTTTTGCAGAGGTATAGATATTGTCATCTACTTCAAATCTGATTATATCAGTCATTGGGGTTTCTATTACTCCTGGAGCAACTGATAAAAGTTTTGTATTTGTCATCTCTTTTGAGTAAAGGTTTACTAACATATTTAAAGAGGCTTTTGATAAAGAGTAAGCTCCCCAGCCTTTTGAGCCATTTTTAGCAGCACCTGAAGAGATAGCAATGATATTCTCAACTTTTATATTTGATAAGATATCAAGAAGCTCTTTATTTGCATAAACATTTAGGTTTGTAACCTCTTGTATTTCAGCTATTGAGAGTTTTCCCATCTCTTTGATATCACCAAGCATCCCTGCATTTAGGTAAACTGTATAGATATTTTCAAGAGAATACAAATAGTTACTTAAACCCTTTTTTATAGTTTCTATTTTGCTTAAATCAAAACTTTTAAAATAGAAGTTTTCATTTTCTATTTTTGGTTTATTTCTACTAATACCAAATACTTTATAACCCTCATCAAGATAATAGTTTGTTAAGGCCAATCCTAACCCTGAACTGCAACCTGTTATTAATATATTTTTTTCCATTTTTAAGAATATCATCTTTTTATTTAAAAATAGTAAATAAATATAAAGATTATAACTGTATAAGTTCAGAAACATATGGCACTTTTTAGAGGAGGACTAAGAAGTGAGAAATGCAAACAGATTATTTATTCAATGGAATAAAAGGATATACAACATTTAGAAGATTTAGCTATCTTTTTGATA
>Ga0208300_100357_pt1 | contig 36732 bp, 31 predicted proteins | sample 23_taG_FD_184096 | JGI IMG/M metagenome (GOLD analysis project Ga0208300, IMG submission 184096) | Marine viral communities from Cariaco Basin, Caribbean Sea - 23_WHOI_OMZ (SPAdes) (version 2) | ecosystem: Environmental > Aquatic > Marine > Oceanic | place: Caribbean Sea: Cariaco Basin...
CGAGGTTTCTGTGGTTGGTGTTTTCGGGGGTTCCGGTTCTGAGGGCTCAACCGGGGCTGGCGCAGGCTCCGGGTCCGGCTCGACAATGGGCTCTGGCTCTGGCTCTGGCTCTGGCTCTGGCTCTGGTTCAGGTTTCGGCTCAGGTTTTGGCTTTGGTTCAGGTTTGGCGACCGGCTGGGGAGCAGGAGACGGCTCGGGCTCGGCAACCGGCTCCGGGGTTTGGCGCCCTGCCAGGCTGATCTTAATCGCAGGGGCGGAATTCACCGCGTTGTCTCCCAGGGTGGGGAGTTGCAGCGGTTGGTTAGGCGCGGCGAGCGCCAAGGCGGCCACCGTGGTGCCAACGGCAATCGCCAGAAACAGAACTTTGAGGCCTTTGGGTGGCGTGTTCATGCGCCCGGCTCCGTTAACAACAACACTTCGGTGTAGCCCCCGTCTTCCAGCACCCGCAACAGGTGCTCCAGATCCACCATTGTGAGGCTTTGGTCTGCCGCGAGTTTCAGCGGTTCCGAAACGTCCGGCTCTGGCAGTGCGGCCAGCAAGGTGTCTTCCGTGAGTGTGCTGCCGTTGACCTGCCACTGACCATCGGCTTTCACAATCAGATCGGCCTCCGGTGCCTGCTCCTGTGCCGATTGGGTGCCGCCGGGCAATTCCGGAAGAGGCTCCTCGGTCAGTTGCCCGGCCACAATGAAGAACATCAGCAGCAGAAAAACCAGGTTGATCAATGGCAACAGCGCGTCTTCAACCCGGTCCAGCAGGCCTTTTCCGGACGTGGTCGGTGGTGGTACCAGTGCCGTCATGGGGTTTCACGCTTCCAGTGCGCGGTAATGCCAGCGTTGTCGAGTGCGCTCAGGGTGCGGGTGAAATCGGCCAGCGCCGAGTCGGGCGTGGTGCTCAGATTGGCTTCGTCGATGCCAGCGGCCTTCAAGGCCGGGAGCAATTCCGGCAAGGAATACGGGTTCTCTCGCCACAGGATGGAGCCGCCGGCGGATATCTGCAGTTCTGGCAAGGGCTCGCCCGCTTTGCTCTGGCGGTCTTGGGTGCTGTTGGCCAGTTCAAGATGGTCCAGCGGCATCAGCCGTGTGGTCAGCATGAAAAACACCAGCAAAATAAACACCACATCAATCAGTGGTGTAATCCGAATGGGCATTGGCCGGCTGGGCCGGGGCTCAACCAGCTGCATGAGCAAGGCGCGGGTTGTTATCGAAATGATCGGACGCAGGGTTTGATTCTGTTACCGCTACTTCCGCCTGCTTTGGTTCGGGCTGAGTCGCATCGGCTGTGGCGGCGACGATATCGTCAGCTGGCAGCACGTTAAATACACTCACCAACGCACTGTTGATGGTTTTGTGGATCCGGCGTAAGCGAAACTCGATCCATGCTGCCAGCGCAGCAAATGGAATTGCCACCACCAGCCCCGCTGCTGTTGTGGCCAAAGCCTCGTAAATACCCCCGCTGAGCTGGCTGGCGTTGGCCCGGCCCTCGGTAGCTGCCATGGCACTGAAGGCTTCCATCATCCCCATCACCGTGCCGAGAAGGCCCAGCAGGGGCGCAAGTGCGGCAATCACTTCAATGATTTTAAGCGGTGCTTCAAAGGGTTCGAGCGCGTTCTGGGCGTCTCGTACCGCGGTTTCCCGTACTGCCGCAATGTTGGTGCCTGACTGGCAAGCCGACATAGTATTGACCAGCAAGTGCATCAAAGGATTAGCACGCCCGAAACGGCTGGCATTGGCACGAGTAGCTTCTACCCGGGTGTCGGCAGGTGATTGCTGCCATTGTGCAACGAGTCGCTGCAGCGGCTTGGTAAACCGGGGCGTGTAAAACGCGCCAAACAACATAAGGTAGAGAAAGGTAGCCACGCCGATAAAGGCAATAGCGATCAAAACGACCATCACAGGGCCGCCCATGCTGATTAATTCGGCAAGAGGGCCGTTATCGGTGAGGGCGGATAGAGTGCCTTGGGATGAAAACATACGTGCTGTCCGATCGATGGATAATTGATCGAAATGGTAATGATTATCAGTTGAATTGCAAGTTACGATTGCAGAGAGTGTTGGTGGCTAAAGCAGGCTCAAGGGTCAGCCTGTGGCCGCTTGCCACAAAAGTCTCAGCGCCAGCAAAGTGAGCACCACATTGAAGGCGGTGCTGAACCAGCGGTTGCTCATGGTTTTCAGGATATGGAGCCCAATCCAGGTGCCTGCGAAGCCGCAGGCAATCATGGCGAGGATAAACAGCAGCCAATCGGAAAAAACAAAACCGGTAAATCCGAATATGAACGCCTTGGGAGCGTGCTGCAGGGTCATGGCAGTGGCGAACGTGGAAACGGTTTTGAAGCGGTCTTCATGGATCTGTTTGATAAACGCGGCTACCAGCGGGCCGGTGGCGCCAACAAACAGGCTGATGAAACTGGTAATGCCGGAGGCAATAAAAATACCGGCATTGCCGAAAGAGGTTTTCGGCAGTTTCGGACCCCAGCACAGATACAGAACAAACACCGCAATGGAAAGCTGCCAAAGCTGCGCAGGCATATCGATCAACAGCCAGGCACCGAGTGCCGCGCCCACCAGCACGCCGGGGGTAAATGCGAGAATCACGCGCCAGTCTATATGGCGCCAGGTCAGCACCGCACGGCCAGAATTTGAACCCAGCTGGATCATGCCATGAACAGGAATGATTGCTGCTGCGGGCATCCACGAGGCCATGAGCACCAACAACAATACCCCACCCCCGGCTCCCAGCATGGCGGTGAGCATGGAGGTTACGACGGATGCCCCAAGCAGGAATAAGGCGACGGCAGAGCTGAGGGCTTCGGGAAGTAGGGGCAGGTCCATGGCACTCACTTTGGTAATGACGTAAGCTCCTGAGTTTCCGGTTTATACGACAAATGTCTATAGGTCTTTGGGTATATAACAACAACAGGGTTACCGATGAAACAGTCTGAATATCTGAGCTCTGACGCCACAGCCTTGGCAGATTTGATTCGCAGGGGCGAAGTAACATCGCAGGAAGTGGTGGACGTAGCAATCGAGCGCGCCAACACCGTCAATGGCAAACTGAATGCAATCTGCCAGCCCCAGTTCAGTGAAGCGAAGGTACAATCGTTCCCTGCTGACGGGCCGTTTGCCGGTGTTCCCTTGTTGTTGAAAGATCTGGCTCAGGAGCAGGCGGGCTACCCTTGTACCTACGGAAGCCGGGCTTATCGCGACCACGTGCCAGCCCAGGATTCAGAGTTTGTTCGCCGTGCTCGCAAGGGTGGCCTGGTGTTTCTTGGCCGTACCGCGACCCCTGAATTTGGTCTGAAAGCCGTGACGGAATCGGAGCTTTGGGGGCCCACTCGAAACCCATGGGATCTCAGCCGAACGCCCGGTGGCTCCAGCGGCGGTTCCGGTGCAGCGGTTGCTGCCGGCATTGTGCCTATGGCGGGCGCCAATGACGGCGGTGGCTCGATTCGCATACCGGCCGCGTACAACGGATTGTTTGGGTTGAAACCGTCCCGGGGGCGTATATCACCGGGACCCGGTGTCGGTGAAGCCTGGACAGGCGCGTCCGCCGACCATGTGGTCACTCGTACCGTGCGGGATAGCGCGGCCATGCTGGATGTTCTGGCGGGCCCGGCCAGCGGCGACCCGTTCCGAATTCCCGAACCGGAAACGCCGTGGCTGAAGGCGATGCAGCAATCGCCGGGTAAACTGAAAATTGGTGTCTTTACGGCATCGCCCTACGGCACCGACGTTGCTCCGGAGTGCGTAGCGGCGGTAGAAGAAACCGCCCGCCTGTTGGAAGGCATGGGCCACGAAGTGGAATACGCCCGCCCCGAATTTGACGGCCTGGCTCTGGCCCGCTGTTACCTCTCGTTGTACTTTGGCGAAGTCTCGGTGATGGCCCAGCGCGCCAAGGAGAACTATGGCGCGACTGACAAAGATCTGGAGCTGGACACCCGTCTGCTGGCGATGCTCGGTAACACCATGCCCTTACCCGACTATGTTGCCCGGCGCCAGCAATGGAACGACTTTGCCCGGGCACTGGGGGCTTATTTTGAGCGGTTTGATTTGTATCTGTGCCCCACAGCCGGGCAACTTCCTGCCAAAATTGGTGAGCTTGATACGCCTGCACATCTGAAAGTCGCTGCGAAACTGATGTTGGCTCTGAAAGCCGGTAAATTGGTACATCGCAGCGGTCAGGTGGACCAGATTGCCATGGAGAGCCTGGCTCGCACGCCGTTCACCCAGTTGGCGAACCTCACCGGAACACCGGCTATGTCCGTGCCGATGCACTGGACTCAAAGCGGCCTGCCCGTTGGCGTGCAGTTTGGTGCGGCGCATGGTGGCGAAGCCCGGTTGTTGCAGCTGGCGGCTCAGCTGGAAGAAACGAATCCGTGGTTTGAGAACTATGAGCGCCTGAACGACGTATTCTGAATGACGCGGCAGGATTTGGGTGCAGGGTTGAGATCTGCGCCCAAGCCCCCACGTTTATCTTTTCTACAGTGAACACGCTATGCTGTATGTCAGGGGCAGGTCCCCTGACCACTCTGATGGCATCGAGGAGGCGAGCATCTTATGAACCAATCGATGGCAATCGACGATCTGGTATCCGTAGCACAGGCGGAAGCCATGGGGGAGTTAGATGCCCCGATGATGGCGATCGTGCTGTCCAGTGACCAAAGCTATGACCTACCCATCCAATCTCTGGAGACCGATGCCGACAAGGCCCGTTGGGGTTTGATTCTGCGGGCTGCGCGAGAACACGTAGAGGCCGACGCGGTCGCTGTGCTGTACCCGGCCTGGACAACGGTTCGGCGTAAACCCACCGAAGAGCAAGCCGTGGAAGCGGCGGTTGACGATGAAGAGCACCCGGAAGACGACGCCGGCCCCATCGACACCTTGTTTGTGCAATTGCACACGCGGGAGCGCATCTATTGGCGAGGTTTTGAGCAAATCAGAGATCCCCGGCACCAGCGCATCATCGGTTTCCGGCGCATCAAGGCGTTATCGTCCGACTACGACCGAGACAGTGCTCCCAACATTGCGGCATGGCTGAATACATTGTTCGAGCCTCTGCCTGATGAAGGCGAAGAAACGGCGATCGATCGCGAGCTGGCAGACCTGCTGGAAGAACCGGAGGTCAGTGCCGCACTTTATCCCCGGCAGTTGCGCTCTCTGCACTGATGGAGTGAGCGCCTAACGCTACGGGTAAGGGCAACTACCCACAACCGGCACTTGGACAGTGGTTCGGGTTTGGCCGCCGAATACGTTATAATCGGCGGCTTTCACTCTGCCCCACGACGCTTTGACGAAAGCGCTTATCCAAGGCACTGACCATGATTGTATTTGACGAGGTAAGGAAGTCGTACCAGGTGGGTGGCCGGGACATTCCCGCGTTACGCCCGACCAGTATGACCATCGAAACCGGTGAAGTTTTTGGCATTGTCGGCCATTCCGGCGCAGGCAAATCGACACTGATTCGACTGATTAATAAGCTCGAGCCGGTATCCGGTGGCCGCATTCTGATTGAAGGCGAAGACATTACCGGCTATTCCGCCGCGGAACTGCGTGCTTTTCGCCGCAAAGTTGGAATGATCTTCCAGCATTTCAATCTGCTGTCCTCGAAGACGGTTGCCGATAACATCGCCTTTCCGATGAAGCTGGCCGGTATCTATAGCAAAACCGAGATTCGCGAACGGGTCGAAGAACTGCTGGCGCGGGTGAGCCTGAGCGATCACGCCAACAAATACCCCTCGCAGTTGTCCGGCGGCCAGAAGCAGCGTGTGGGCATTGCCCGGGCACTGGCTTGCCGCCCGACCGTCTTGTTATGCGACGAGGCGACCAGCGCACTGGACCCGCAAACGACCCAATCGGTATTGAAACTGCTGGCGGATATCAACAAAGAGCTGGGCCTGACCATTGTGCTGATTACCCACGAGATGGACGTGGTACGCCGGGTGTGCGACCGGGTTGCCGTGATGGATGCCGGGCGTGTGGTGGAAATGGGTCCCGTCAGTGAAGTGTTTCTGCACCCCCAACACCCGACCACCCGGGATTTTGTGCTGGAAAGCGAGAGCATTGACGGCGATGAGTTGCAGGAAAACCTGCAAAAAGCGGATGGTCGGATTCTGCGCCTGACCTTCAAGGGCGAATCAACCTACAAGCCTCTGCTGGGCAAGGTGGCCCGACAGTCCGGCGTTGATTTCAGCATCTTGTCTGGTCGTATCGACCACATCAAAGACACCCCCTATGGCCAGCTGACCCTCTCTCTGATCGGCGGCGATGTTGAGGTGGCCTTGAAAGCCCTCGAAGCTGCAGATGTACACGTGGAGGTGGTGCGCTGATGGAAGCTTTAATGGAAACCCTGATGGGCAACGTCGATTGGGCCGAGATTGGTATCGCCAGCTGGGACACCCTGGTGATGGTGGGCATGTCGCTGTTGTTCAGCGTACTTATTGGCCTGCCGATAGGCGTGCTGCTGTTCCTGTTCGGCAAACGCCAGTTGCTCGAGCAACCGGTGGCCTATGCGGTGCTGTCGTTTGTGGTCAACGTGTTACGGTCCGTGCCGTTTATCATTCTGTTGATCGTGATGATTCCGTTCACGGTGATGCTGATCGGCACCTCTCTGGGGGTGGCCGGTGCGATTCCACCGCTGGTGGCAGGTGGTGCGCCCTTCTTTGCCCGCTTGGTTGAAACGTCACTCCGGGAAGTAGACCGGGGCATTATCGAAGCCACACAGGCGATGGGCGCGAACATCCGCCAGATCGTATTCGGTGCCTTGCTGCCTGAAGCACTTCCGGGCATTATCGCGGGTATTACTGTTACAGCGATCACCTTGGTTTCTTATGCCGCCATGTCCGGTGTTATCGGTGGTGGTGGCTTGGGCGATCTGGCCATCCGATTCGGTTACCAGCGTTTCCAAACCGATGTGATGGTCATTACCGTCGCTCTGCTGGTGATTTTCGTGCAGTTGCTGCAAATGGCGGGTGATCGTCTGGTGCTGTATTTCAGTCGTAAGTAATCAAGAATAATGAACTAGTAAAGTAGGAGCATGTGTAGATGAATCTGAAGAAAACACTGGTGGCTTTGGCCGCCGCAGCGACTTTTTCATCCGCGGTATTCGCAGAATCATTGTCGGTAGCCGCGACGCCGGTACCCCACGCTGAGCTGCTGGAATTTGTGAAGCCGGCACTGGCGGAGCAAGGTGTCGAGCTGGACGTGAAAGTGTTCACCGACTACGTTCAGCCAAACATTCAGGTTGACCAGAAGCGGATGGATGCGAACTTCTTCCAGCACCAGCCGTACCTGGATGAATTCAATGATGGCCGTGGCACCAGCCTGGTTACCGTAACCGGCGTTCATGTTGAGCCTTTTGGTGCCTACTCCACCAAGATCGAATCACTGGATGATCTGAAAGAAGGTGCGGTTGTGGCGATCCCGAACGATCCGACCAACGGTGGCCGTGCCTTGTTGCTGCTTCAGAAAGCCGGTCTGATTACTTTGAAGGACGAAAGCAAGATCACCGCGACCCCGCGTGACATTGCCGACAACCCGAAAGATCTGGACTTCAAAGAGCTGGAAGCCGCGACTCTGCCGCGCATCCTGAATCAGGTCGATGTTGCCCTGATCAATACCAACTACGCGTTGGAAGCAGGCCTGAACCCGTCTGAAGACGCTCTGATCATCGAAGGCTCCGAGTCTCCGTACGTCAACATCTTGGTTGCGCGTCCGGATAACAAAGACAGCGAAGCTATGCAGAAGTTGGCTAACGCATTGAAATCCGATGCGGTTAAAGACTTCATCAAGGAAAAATACGAGGGCGCGGTTGTTCCGGCTTTCTAAACACCGGTAATGGCTAACTCGTTGATACAAAAAGGGCAGGTATTTCACCTGCCCTTTTTGCGTTTAGTGCCCGTGGCGATTAATCACCGCCCCAGTTGGTTTTGGGGTCTGGCGTCATCCGCAGGTAAGACTTGACGGCTTTATAGCCTTTCGGGAAACGCTCTTTGATTTCATCTTCATCCTGAAGCGAAGGCACGATCACAACATCGCCGCCCCGCTCCCAGTTGCCTGGTGTCGCCACTTTGTGGTCGTCCGTCAGCTGCAGGGAGTCGATCACACGCAGAACTTCGTTGAAGTTCCGGCCGGTGGATGCCGGGTACGTGATGATCAGGCGAACTTTCTTGTTCGGGTCGATCACGAACAGAGAGCGAACCGTCAGGCTGCTGTCTGCGTTGGGGTGAATCATGTCGTACAGCTCGGAAACCTTGCGATCTTCGTCTGCAATGATCGGGAAGTTCACCGTGCAACCCTGGGTTTCGTTGATGTCTTTGATCCACTCATGATGAGAATCGACGGGATCAACGCTCAGGGCGATGGCTTTTACGTTGCGCTCGGCGAACTTGTCTTTCAGCTTAGCGGTCAGGCCCAGTTCGGTTGTGCACACTGGGGTAAAGTCGGCCGGGTGCGAGAACAAAACCCCCCAGCTGTCTCCTAACCATTCGTGGAAGCGGATAGTACCTTCACTGGACTCCTGTTCGAAATCCGGTGCGGTATCTCCTAGGCGTAGGCTCATGCTCGGTCTCCTTTCACGCATTGTTGTAAAACATTGGTTTTCGGCGGCGCTGGCGCGCAGCCAACTGGAAAACCCAGTGTATACAAGTAACCATGGAGCCGCAGGGGGGGAAATGCAAGGGGGCTTGATCTACCTCATCTGTACCGCCCACGTCCGTGTGGGCGGAATGCTGGTTTGAATCAGTGCGCCCCCGGGCTCATCTGCTTATCAAAATAGTCCTTGGTTAGCCGGAATACCACCGGACTGAGCAGCAGCAGAGCGATCAGGTTGGGTAAGGCCATCATGGCGTTCAGTGTATCGGCCAGTAGCCAGATGAAGCCCAGATTGACGGTGGCGCCCACAGGGATCGCAATAATCCACACAATCCGGTAAGGCACGATCGCTTTTACCCCGAACAGGAACTCGATGCTGCGCTCACCGTAGAATGACCAGCCCAGAATGGTGGTAAAGGCGAAGATCGCCAGTGCAATGGCTACCATGTAATTGCCCAGTCCCGGAAGACCGGTTTCGAAGGCCAGCGACGTCAGGGCCGCACCGGTTTCACCGGAGGTCCAAACGCCAGACGTGATGATCACCAAGCCGGTAATGCTGCACACAATGATGGTGTCGATGAAGGTACCGAGCATGGCGACCATGCCCTGACGCACCGGGTCTTTGGTTTGCGCTGCCGCGTGGGCGATGGGCGCTGAACCCAGGCCCGCCTCGTTGGAAAAAATGCCGCGTGCAACACCAAAACGAATGGCCGCCCATACCGCCGCGCCGGCAAAGCCACCTTCGGCAGCCGCAGGGCTGAAGGCATAGCTGAAGATCAGGTTGAACGCTTCAGGAATTTCATGGGCGTTAATGGCAAGAACAACCAATCCAATCATCACATAAGACACCGCCATGAAAGGAACCAGTGCGCTGGCAACCTGGCCGATGCGCTTGATACCGCCAATCAGAACCATGCCCACCAGCACCATCAGCACCAGGCCGGTTACCCAGTGGGGAATGCTGAAATTAACTTCCAGTACATCGGCGACGGAGTTTGCCTGCACGGTATTGCCAATGCCGAATGCCGCGACCGAGGCGAAAATGGCGAACAGCACACCCAGCCAGGCCCACTTCTTGCCGAGGCCGTTGCGAATGTAATACATCGGGCCACCCACGTGGGCGCCGCGTTCATCCACTTCTCGGAACCGAACGGCTAGCACAGCTTCGGAATATTTGGTCGCCATGCCCACCAGCGCCGTCAACCACATCCAGAACAACGCACCGGGACCACCCAAAAACACCGCCGTGGCCACGCCGGCGATGTTACCTGTGCCGACGGTCGCCGACAGCGCGGTCATCAGTGCCTGAAATGGCGGAATATCCCCTTCGTCGTCACCGCCGCGAGCCCGGCCGTTCCACATTAGGCGGAAACCTGCGCCGAGCTTCATGATGGGCATGAGTTTGAGGCCGAGACTCAGGAATAAGCCGACACCCAAAATCATGACCAACATGGGTGGCCCCCATACCAACCCGTTGATTTCACTTACAAAGTTAGAAATTGCTTCCATGAGGACTCCCGGTGTTTGCGATGGATTGTGCGGCGGCTTTGGTGTGTTAAGAGATAACTGCTTGAGTTTAGTTGATAATTTTCACCTATGAAATGCTTGGCTGTAACGGTTTCCTATTTCGCAAAGAATTGCCTATGTTTAAAGAGAGGTCTGTCGGCCAGAAAAGAGATTCTTTACCGCGATCAAGGGGGTTGCCGATGCATTCATTGAAGGTTTCTGAAGTTATGTGGAACCACATAGAACCGATTCGGTGCGGAGCGCCACTGACCAATGTGGTTAAAACGCTGTTGGAAAACCACGTGACCGGATTGCCTGTGGTGGATGCGCAGCGACGAGTACTGGGGTTTGTCTCTGAACAGGATTGTATTCACGCGCTGTTGGTCAGTAATTATCACAGCGAAGGTGAGCCCAACGTAGACGATGTCATGTTCCGCAATCCAGTGACGGTGACTCCGGATACGTCTGTGGTGGATTTGGCGCAGAATCTGGGCGCGGGCAAACCAAAAGTCTATCCAGTGGTCGAAAACGGCAAATTGGTCGGGGTAGTTACCCGTTCAGCCATATTGGCTCAGTTGGCGAAAGCGGGCCAAACCATGGAACGGTCACGGTTTGCGGACGCTGAAGATTAGCAAGCTTGAGATTACGAGTTCCGGAAGCCCCAGATCAAACTGAAATCCATGGATGGCATTACTTCCGTTTCTTCAAACTGGACAATAGCGTACTCGGGCTCATCGGTGTTCCGCTCGAACGTTCCAGTATAGCGTTGTCCTCGTGGGCTGATGAGGGTGCTTACAACGGCTCCCTGATGGCCTTCAGGTCGCTGTTTCACCACACCGATTTCATCGTTCGCAAGGCGAACCAGCACCCCAGGGGGGTAGTCGCCCAGTATCTCGAGTAAGGCTTTCGGAATGGCAGGCCGAAACTGGTCGTTGCTAAGGGTGTGGAGCAGTTTTCGGGCCGCAACAACGTTCATCCGGTCTCGGTAGGCGCGTTTCGTAATCATGGCAACGTACCGTTCTGACAGTGCCAAGATCTCCGCTTCCGGCAATATGTCTGAACCTGCCAGGCCGGCAGGATAGCCCGAACCATCGGCTTTTTCGTGATGCTGTATGATGCATTGCAGCATGCGAGTGTTCGATATGCCGGCCGCTCGAAGCGCTTCTACGGCCCGTTCGGGATGCTTGCGAATGACGGCGCGTTGCTCGGTGGTTAAAACGTGGTTTGAAGCATTTAACTGGTCGGCAACGGGGATCAGGGCAAGGTTGGCGGTCAGAGCGGAGACGACCAGCGACGTAGTGCGCTTGTGCTCTAAATTAAACTGACGAGCGATGAAGTGGCTAAGAATGCCGTAGAACAGCGTCTGTTCATAGATGTTCGGGTTGACCGAGTACAAGTGGACCAGTGCCAGCGTTGCGTCAGGTGCCTGCTTGCAAATTCGCTCAAGCATACGCGCGACCCCAAGTAGGCGACTTTTTGCGCTCGGCGCCTGTGAGGTTACTGCAGATAGGGTCGCTTCGAGCGTGGCGAGTAAATCGCCGTATTCGGCAAAGGGGTTGCAGGGGCGTTCGTCAGTGTATTGTTCGAGCCTGCGTGGCCTGGATGCAATCGGTTTGAATTGACCCCGCTCATACAGTTGCTCGACCTGAGCGTCTGAGTAAATAATGTAGCCCTGCCGTAACAGCACGTTGCCGTCCACATCATAAACATCCCATGGCAGAGGTTTTCCGATAACCAGCGCTCCAGGCGCAATGCGGACCAAGCTAGTCAATTTTACATCCCTGTTTGTGCCGTCAAGCGATACATACCTCTATTATGATCGTATACTGGTTGCTAATACAATGTAGACAGCTTTGCTGGATACTTTCTGACAAGATTGTGTCTTTCGATGCATATTTGTTAAGAATCGTAGTCACTTAGCGACCACCGTCCGGGCGTGCGCTAGGCTCTGGATTCTCCACCCCTTTTGCCGGTCACTACGCTGCATGCTCTACCGCCTGAAAAATGACTTCCGGTTGTCCATCGTTACGCTGCTCTCGGGCAGTGCGATTCTTGGTGTCACCCCGTTTGCAATTATGCGCTTTCTGGATGGCAACTTACTCGCCGGTTTCATTGACCTCGGCATATTGGTGGCGCTTGCCGGCAGCTTGGTTTACGCCTGGCTAACGAACGACACCTATCGTTCCGGTATTTTCCTAGCCATAGCGTGCTGCTCCGGTGCGGTTGCGGTAGGTCTGTTGGTGGGCGAAGTCGGTTTGTTCTGGCTCTATCCCTGCTTGGTTACAACGTTCTTCCTGGCGCCCAGTCGAATGGCGGCCGTATTGAACCTGGCATCTGTACTGGCGATGATGACGGTTGAGAGTGTGTTCACGTCGTCCGTGCAAATGTGGACATTCTTTGCCAGCACCACGATTGTGAGTGCCTGTTCCTACGTATTTGCCATGCGCAACCAAGAACAGCGCGATCGCCTTGAGCAGTTAGCGACGATTGATCCATTGACCGGCGTGAAAAATCGCCGGTCAATGGATCAGGAGCTGGATTTGGCGGCGGCCAATGCTGAGCGCACCGGATTGTCTTATGCACTGGTGATTCTGGATATTGATTACTTCAAGAAAATTAACGACGAGTATGGTCACGGTGTCGGTGATAACGTTCTGCGTGATTTGGTCGGTTTGATTGAGGAAAATACCCGCCGAACGGACCAGCTGTTCCGGTTTGGCGGGGAAGAGTTTGTGGTGTTGTTTCCCGGTGTGGATGAAACCAACCTGAAAATCGTGGTTTCTAATCTACAGCAAGGATTACGAAAGTCGCTGAAAGGGCCAGGAGGCCCGGTCACCTCGTCCTTTGGAGTGGCCATGTTGCGGCATGGTGAGAGTGTCGCAAGCTGGTTGTCGAGAGCCGATCACGCGCTCTATCGGGCGAAAGAATCCGGTCGTGACAGGGTGGTCTATGGCGATGAATTCTGAAGAAATTCGCTGCTACCGCTACGTTTTCCTCAGTTATTCATCGGGCTCCGCCTTGGGTTGATAGCGGAACAAACGCCATCCAAGGAATACGCTGGCGGACGTTAAACCGGCGGTAAGACCTACCCAGAACCCTGCAGCGCCAAGCGAAGGTGCGATCCAGTCGGTAAACGTCAACACATATCCCAGCGGCAACCCTACCACCCAAAACGAAAACAGCATGATCAGCATGGGCACGCGGGTGTCTTTGTAGCCCCTCAAAGCACTGATGCAGGTAACCTGAATGACGTCAGCAATCTGGAACATGGCGGCAAACGAAAGTAATCGAATGGTCACCGCTTGTACCTGTGGGTCGTTGGTATAAAGCGCCGCAATAGAGCCGGAAAAAACGAACAGCAATGTTGCAAACACCAAAGCGACGGCCGAAGCCAGTAGCAGCGAACTGCGCGAGATCAGCCGGGCGCTGTCCGGTGCCCTGGCGCCAATCAAGAAGCTCACCCTTAAGGTGAGGGCCATGCCGATGCTCAGCGGTAGCATGAACAGCAGCGACACAACGTTCAGGGCAATTTGGTGGCCGGCGACGATCACAGGCCCCAGCGGTGCCAGAAACAGCGCGATGACGGAAAACATGCTGGCTTCGACAAAGATGGTAAAGCCGATAGGCACGCCAAGCTTTAGAATGTAACGAATGCCCGCCATATTGGGCTTAACCCGTTCCGCCAATAGGTGAAACTGTTTGAAGGTTTTGCTGCGATTCAGGTAGATCAGCAAAGCAATGGCCGCGATGCCGTTTGATAAAGAAGTGGCCCAGCCACAACCCACACCGCCCATGGCGGGGAGCCCAAGCTTGCCGTAGATGAAAATGTAATTAAGCGGCAGGTTAATCAGGGTGCTGAGCACCGAGAACATCATGATTACCCGAGTGTGGCCCAAGCCGTCCGTGAGCCCTCGCAGCGCATTCATCAGCAGCATGGCTGGAATGCCCCAGGCAAAAGCATTCAGATAACCTTGGGTGATGAGTGCCGTATCGGTATCCATTTTCAGTAAGGCAAGAACTGGATGCACGTTGGTCAGAAGCAACGCCATGATGACGGTGCCGCCCAATGCAATGTAAATGCCTTGCCAGGTTGCAGGCATGATTTTACTGGTGGTACGGGCACCGTTGTAGCCGGAGATGATCGGCTGTAGGGCGCCTAGCAAACCCATGAAAAACAAGAACAACGGCATCCATAGGCTGCTTCCGATACCAACGGCCGCCAAGTCTTGAGCACTGGCGTGGCCTGCCATGACGGTGTCGATGACGCCGTTAGCCATTTGTGCCACTTGCGCGATCAGGATGGGCCCACCGAGCAACGCCAGGGTTTTCCATTCGGTAAGTGTGCGGCTCACTAAAGGTTGTCGGATTTCGGGTAACGGCTGGTGAGTCTCGTCCATGATGCTTGGGGCTTTGGCTGCAGGAATGTGAGAACGGGAAGTTCCAAAACAAAGGCTAATCTTACTGCATTCACGCGAACGGCGCGTATAGGGAGTTGCACCGTCTGGGACGCTGCAGGACGCGGTTAAAACGAGTAAAGTACCGCCCCGGATCTTCTAAGGTATCGCGATATGTTTTTTTTGATTCTGGTAACGGTCCTGTGGGCCTTTTCGTTTAGTTTGATCGGCGAGTTTCTTGCGGGACAAGTGGATAGTGATTTTGCCGTATTGAGCCGGGTACTGTTGGCTTCTCTGGTGTTTTTGCCGTTTACCCGTTGGCGCGGTGTGCCGAACGGTATGAAGCTGAGCATTATGGCGACCGGCATGTTGCAGTTCGGCATCACCTACGTTTGCCTGTATCGGTCGTTTGCTTATCTATCTGTGCCTGAAGTTCTGTTGTTTACCATCTTCACGCCTTTGTACGTCACGTTAATCGACGATGCATTTTTCCGACGTTTCTCGCCGGTTGCCTTGTTGGCTGCGGGCGTGGCCACGCTGGGGGCCGGGATTATTCGTTACGATGGACTGAGTGAGGACTTCCTTACCGGCTTCTTGTTGCTCCAGGTGGCCAACATCGCATTCGCGGCTGGTCAGGTCGGCTATAAACACGTAATGCGCAAGTACACGTTGGATCTTCCGGGCTATCGCACCTTTGGCTACTTCTTTTTCGGCGCGCTGGTCATTGCGTTGCCGTCGTTCCTGATTTTTGGCAACCCGGACAAATTACCGGCCACTGCGTTGCAATGGAGCATTCTTGCCTGGTTGGGGCTGGCGGCATCCGGTCTGGGCCTGTATCTGTGGAATCGCGGGGCTTGCGAGGTAGACGCTGGCACGTTGGCGGTCATGAACAACGTGTTGGTGCCCGCGGGGTTGCTGGTCAATTTATTGATCTGGAATCGCGACGCGGATCTTGCTCGTTTAGCACTCGGTGGCGTTGTAATTGCGTTTTCACTTTGGGTGAACGCAAGGTACCACCCTCGTGCGCGAATGCAGTTGGCCAGTTAATGTCTGAAAAACGAGGGCTTTCCTCGCCGTCACGCAGCGGCTGCTATGCTAGCAGCATATCTACGAAATCTCGGGGTTCCTTTTATTATGCGTAAAAATCTACCGGTCACTGATAAAGAAATAGAGGTGGCCGACGGAATGCGTCTGATCAGTGCCACCAATCTCAGGGGCGTGATCACCTACTGCAACGATGATTTCGAAACCATCAGCGGCTACCCCCGTGACGAGTTGATTGGCCAGCCACATAACTTGATTCGCCACCCTGACATGCCGGAAGCGACGTTTGCCAATATGTGGAGTTACCTGAAGGAAGGTAAAGCCTGGATGGGCGTTGTAAAAAATCGCACCAAGTGTGGTGGTTACTATTGGGTCAGTGCTTACGTCACCCCTATCTGGGAAGCGGGCGAAAAGGTCGGCTATGAATCGGTGCGTGTCGCCACCACTCGGGAACAGGTTGAGCGGACTCAAAAACTGTATTCACGGCTTTCGGCAGGCCAGATGCCATCGGCGCGTATCAGCCGCATAATGTCTACGCTGCGCTCAGGCGCTCCGTTCATTGTCTCGCTGGTGCTTACGTTGCTGGCTTTGCAGCTGACTTCACCTGCATGGGCTGCAGTGGTTGCAACGCTGGGTCACGGTTTGGCCGCTGCCTGGATGTATGGGTCGGTGACGAAACGTTTGAAAAATATCCTGGGCCTTCGAAAAGATGCCTTTCAGGATCCGTTGATTGCTCAGACTTACTCCAACGAACAAGGACTTTTTTCGAGGCTGGCTTTGGTGTTGGTGAGCGAAGAAGCGCGTTTGCGGACGGCACTGGCCAGAATTGATGATCAGGCTGAGTATTTGAATGCTCAGGCGCAGGCATCACACACCTTTATTACGGACGGCGCCGCGGCCATCGCTCGTCAACGCGCTGAAACGGATCAGACGGCGTCAGCGATCAACGAAATGACCGCCTCCATTCAGGAAGTGGCTTCGGCCGTCAACGACAATGCCCAAGAAGCCGAGCAGGCGCATCGTCTGGCCCATGACGGCAGTGCGCGCAGTACCGAAGCTCTGGCGGCTATCGAGCAATTAGTTGATCGGGTCGGCAGTATTGGCGCCTCTGTTAGTCGTTTGGGCGAGTCCACTCAAACCATTGGAGAAGCTGCCAATTTGATTTCAGACATCGCCGATCAAACCAATCTGTTGGCGCTCAATGCGGCGATTGAAGCGGCACGAGCCGGAGAACAAGGGCGTGGCTTCGCCGTGGTGGCCGACGAAGTACGTTCGCTGGCGCAGCGCACGCGAGAGTCTACGGTGAAGATTCAGGAAGTCATCGAAAGTTTTCGGGCTCAGGTCGAAGAAACCAATGAAGCCGTTCGGGCCGGTGAGGCCATCGCAGGTGACGGCCTGAGTAAAGTGCAAGGCGCGGTTGGCGCGCTCAATGCGATTGTCAGTTCCGTTGATTCGATTTCTGACAGTTTCATTACGATGTCGGCGGCGTTCGAAGAGCAGAGCCAGGTTTCCGATGAAATTAATCAACAGATCGTAAACATTGCAGGCTTGGCAGATCAGAGTGATGAGCAGGCGGAAGCCGCCCGGAGCAGCAGTGACAAACTGAGTACTATGGCTCACGGTTTGAAAGACCTGGTTACCCGCTTTATCGATAAAAACCGTTAACCATCGGTAGCTTGGGAAGAATAAGCGCTAGCTTCCGGGCACCCCTCAACAGGCCAGCGCTGGCATCATGTCGCCAGTGCTGGCAGAATTCTGCACCAACTGCGCCAGTTCCCTACACCGGCGTGCATAATTAGTAGTTTCCTCAGCCAAAAGCACAGGAAGAAAAACACATGACACAGTCTAACTCCGCAGCTGGTTCACGCGGACTTTGGTCGTCAAGACTTGCGTTCATTCTGGCGGCGACCGGGTCAGCAGTCGGCCTGGGTAACGTCTGGAAGTTCCCGTATGTAACCGGTGAGAACGGTGGCGGTGCCTTTGTACTGGTATACCTGCTTTGTATTTTCATCATCGGTATCCCCATCATGATGGCGGAAGTGTTCATCGGCCGAAATGGTCGTCACAACCCGATCGCCAGCTTTCGTTTAGTGGCCGAGCGCAACCTGGCGTCTCCCGCCTGGCGCATGTCCGCGATTATCGGCATGTTGGCCGCGTTTATCATTTTGTCGTTCTATTCAGTGATCGGCGGGTGGGCTGCCTCTTATATTGGCCACTCTGCGATGGGCGATTTCATCGGCGGAACCGCCGAAACCGTTGGCAAGTTGTTCGGCGATCTTCTAGCCAGCCCGGTTCAGCTATTAGCATGGCACACTGTGTTTATGGCATTGGTGGTCTTGGTGGTGTCTCGCGGCCTGAAAGGCGGTCTGGAGCGTGCCGTTACGATTCTGATGCCAGCCTTGTTCGTACTGTTGCTGGTGGTGGTTGGTTATGCGACCACAACCGGCCATTTCGGTGAGGCGGCCAGCTTCCTGTTTACCCCGAATTTTGAGGCGTTAACGGTTAAAGGCGTACTGGTCGCACTTGGCCATGCCTTCTTCACGCTGAGTTTGGGTATGGCCATCATGATGGCTTATGGCTCGTATCTGAGCCGCGATGTGCCGATTGGCCGCACCGCTGTGAGTGTTGCGCTGATGGACACTGTGGTTGCCCTGCTGGCCGGTTTGGCGATCTTCCCTGTGGTGTTTGCCAACGGCCTGGAACCGAGCGCGGGTCCTGGCCTGATCTTCCAGACGCTGCCTTTGGCGTTCGGTAACATGCCGATGGGTGATCTGTTTGGCACGCTGTTCTTCGTATTGCTGTTGTTTGCGGCCTGGACATCCGGTATCTCACTGCTGGAGCCGGTGGTTGAGTGGATCGAGGAAAAGACCGAGATGGGCCGTACCTTCAGTGCGGTTCTGGCCGGTGGCGCGTGTTGGGCACTGGGCATTGTGTCCATTTTGTCCCTGAACGTGTGGTCAGATGTCACGCCGTTGGGTATGTTTGCCGCGTTCGAAGGCAAAACCATGTTCGACCTGCTGGACTATTTCACCGCGAACATCATGCTGCCGTTGTCTGGTTTGCTGACTGCCCTGTTTGTGGGCTGGTTTGTGGCCAAGGAAACGCTGCAGTCTGATCTGGTGATGGAAGGCGGTGCCTTTACGCTTTGGCACGTGCTGATTCGTTATGTTACTCCAGTGGCTGTAGTGATTGTGTTTGTCTACAACCTGATAGGTTAATAAACACAAGCCAGACCAAAGAAAACCCGGCGCTGTTCTCAGCGCCGGGTTTTTTTGTGCCTGCTCGGATGTCGCGGGTTCGAGTATTCAGCGGGCTAGACTTTTCCGCCGAGCAAAATCCTCACCGCTGTGCAGGCGTCTTCCAGCTCCTCTTCTCTCGGTTCGCGGCCGCCGATAATGTCACTGTACAGACAGGACTCCGCGATGCGAACCATGAAGTACGACAAGCTCTGAATGTTCATAGGCGGAGTCAGGTGTCCGGTGCGTATCTCATCCTTCAGTAAGCGGGTATTCACTTCGACGGTTCGGGCGTGCAGCGTGGAATGCGACGAGGTGAGCATCTTCAAGGCGTATTCCGGATCTTGGTGCAGGAATTTCCGCAGGGGGGAAAAATGCAGAATCGTGGTGTTGATGTGACGGAACACACCCACCACGTAATCAACGCCATGCCCAGGCGTTATCTCGCGAGCTTCTTTGTACAGAGGCTCGTAGAGTGACCATAAAATCTCACCGATCAGCAGATCACGATTGCCGACCCAACGGAACAGGGTCGCCCGGCCGATACTCAAGTCATCAGCAAGGGCGGCAAGGCTGATTTTTTCCCCTTTCAACCACATTCTTCGAGCCCGTTTGAAGGCATCGATCGGGGTTGTTTTGATGATTGATTCGGTCACTTTGAACTCTTTGGCAGATTTAATCTCATTCTAGCGGTTGCCGAAGGCTCGGGCTACCGTGGCCTATACCCATAGATCGCCGATGGGCGTATCCGGGCTGAAATGATGAGCGATCTGCGCTTGCAACAGTTCGGCCGTTGCAATGGCATCGATCAGGGCATTGTGACCAGCGTAGTGGGGTAAACCGTAGCGGGTTCGGCTGTCGGGCAGGCGGATCGATGTGGGCTTTTTGCCCATCAGTTGCTGCCAGCGCGAGGGCCGCCGCCGGGGGTGCAGGTAGGCTTCGATGGCCATGGTATCGATGACCGGAAAGCGTAGTTGTTCATTCAATCGCCATTGCAACGCGGTATTCAGAAAAGGGCGCTCGATATTGCGATAATGCACCACCGGTATTCGCCCGGTCAGGTGATTAAACAGTGGGTCGAGCACTTCTTCCAGATCAGGTGCGTCCTGAATCTCAGCATGGGTGATGCCGTGAATGGCGACCGACTCCTGATGCAACGGCAGCTTCGGGCGCACAATCTGGTGCCACGACTTGCCAAGCTGGATGCCTTTCAGGGTGAACGGCACCAGGCCGATACTCACGATGGAGTTCTGGGTGACATCCAGTCCGGTGGTTTCGAAATCCAATGCCAGCAGCGGAACGTCTTTGATCGGCGTGTCCGGGTTGGGGCAACCGGCTTCGTAAAAGGCCCGAATTCTCGGGTCAATGGCCTTTTGAGCTTGGGTGCGATAGTTCTCCGGCCAGTTTTGTTTGCGGTTACGGCTTTTGATGTTACTAGGCATTCCTGACTGTCCCTGCGTTGTAGCGGAATCTCAGGAATCTTTGAGCGTTGCTGACAATCTGAAAGGCGTCTTTCAGGTGGCTCCGTTCAAAGGGTGATAAGTCCTCAGGGCGCACATTGTTGTCGGGCTCGCGACCTTCTTCGATGGCCAAGGCCTGGTGGCGGACTCGCACGATGGAAATAAACTCCAAGGCATCGCGCAGGTTGCCGGCATCGTCATCGACCAGCAGTTTGGTGTTGGCAATGTCTTTCAAACGCTCAAACGAGTTCTGGGAGCGCGACCCGCAGGCCAGTGCGTGCACGCGAATCAGATCGGACAGAGGCGCCGTGCCCCGGCGTTTCAGGTTGAAGGTTTTCTGGTGCTTGCCGTCTTCTTCCAATACGAAGGTGCGGAAAAAACCCAGTGGCGGTGTGCGATTCAGGGCATTGCGTGCCATCAGCGTCAGGAAACGCTGGCTGCTGGAGGCCTTATCGGCGACCAGGGTTTTCAGTTGTTCGGCGAAATCGGTTTCACCGTGGATTCCGTCCAGATCGAAGAAAATGTTGCTGTTGAGCAGGGTTTGGCCATTGGGATTCTCGATCCAGTCGGTGAAATACTTCTTCCATACGTGCAGGGGTTGGCGCCATTTCGGGTTGGTGGCCATGACGTCGCCGGTGCAGTAGGTGTAGCCGCACTCTGCCAGCCCGTCTGAGACAAACTTGGCCATCGCCAGAAAGTATTCGTCGTGCTGTTCGGGAACGAAGCTGTCATCCAGAATCAGCGCGTTATCTTGATCGGTGACCACCAGTTGCTCGTCACGCGCCATAGAGCCCAGTGCCATGAAACAGTAGGGAACCGGTGGCGGGCCGAGCTTTTCTTCCGCCAGTTCCAGCAAGCGCTGGCTGAAACTGCGACCAATGCCGGCCATGGCGCTGCCCACCATGTGGGAGTTGGCGTCTTCGTTGACCATGCGCACGAAGCTATCGCGAACGTCCACACTGATTTTCTTCAACCCCTTCACATGCTGTTGGCGGAAGATATTGCTGACCAGATAGATGCTGCTCTGGCTCTCGTATTTGATGATGTCCGACAGCGCGATAACCCCTCGCACTTCATTGCCGTCCATCACTGGCAGGTGGTGTACGTTGTTGTGCAGCATGGTCAGCATGGCTTCGAAGATGAAAGCCCGGCTACTGATGGTAATCAACCCTTCGGTCATGATTTCACTAACCGGGGTTTCAGAGGCCAAAGCGTGGTTCACGGCCCGGGTGCGCAAATCCCGGTCGGTTATAATGCCCACCAGTTTTGGCGTGTCGCCGCTTTCGTCCATCAGTGGCAAGGACGATACCCCGTTGTCGGTCATAATCCGCGCCGCTTCCTGCAAGCGCACGGTCGTCGGCGCGCACACCAACGCCCGGGAAATCAGTCGGGTCACTTTCGCCGTCATAAGCTGGTTTGATTTCTCCCGGCGGGAGACCGCGGAGCGCAGGCGGCTGCGGTCTTCGATTTCAACAAAATCGGCGAAGTTGTCGTCATGTTCCCACAAGTAGTGAAAAACATGATCAGGGATTTTGTAGATCAGGCTGTCTTCGATGGCTTTGACCGGGAAGCGAACTTTCTTGTTCATCATCAGGCCGAACTGGCCGAAAATCTCACCCTCGCCCACGCGGCTGTAGAGTTCGCCCGAGCGCCGGTAAATTTCGACGGCACCACTGCGAACGTAATGCAGGCTATCGGCCTGGTGGCCCAGTTCCACTATTTGAGTGCCGGCACGAACGTAAACCACCTCGATGTTGGTGACGATTTTGTCCAGCAGTTCATCGGACATTTCGTCAAAAGGTGCGTGTTGGATAATGTGATTTTGAATGTCCAGCAGTTCGGCCTGCATGTTCTCTCCAGCAAATACGAGTTCTGGCCAAACTATAGCAGTTGTGGTTTTTTTTGGTGTACCTTTGGCCCCCTTTCTCACGGGCCTTCAGGAGGCTTGGCATGACGATAAAATTGCTGGTAACCGGCGGCATTCGTTCTGGCAAAACGGCGATGGCTGAACAGCGTGCGCAGGCGGCGCAAGAGCCGGTGGTGTATGTGGCGACGGCCACGGCAGGCGATGATGAAATGGCCTTGCGTATTCGCCGGCACCAACAGCAACGGCCCGCTGCTTGGGGCTTGGTGGAAGAGCCGCTGGGATTAGCCCGGGTGCTCAACGATTATCAGGCGCAATCGTCCAAGCCGCCTCTGCTGCTCATCGATTGTATGAGCCTGTGGCTGAGCAATCTGTTGTTTGCCGAAAGCGGGGTGTTTGAGCGCGAGCGAGCGGATTTTTTAACCGCCGTTGACCAGTATGCCGGCTCTGTCGTGGTGGTTACCAATGAGGTCGGGCTGGGCACCATTGGCATGGACCCGCTCACCCGGCGCTTTGCGGATGAGCTGGGGTGGTTGAATCAGGCACTGGCCCAGCGTTGTGACGAGGTGGTGATGTCGGTTGCGGGGTTGCCGCTAACGCTCAAAGGCAGCAGTACTTAAGGCTGATGGCTGATCACGCTGCGAAACACGCCAAACTCGGATTGATCAACCTGAATACGGCTACGGCAGGCGTAAGGCACGGCAAAGCCGGTGAAGGATTTCTCCAGCGGTATGCCCAGAACATCCGCTAAGGCCATTCGAATAACGCCACCGTGGCAGACCACCAATACCTTTTGCCCGGACAGTTTTTCCTGCCAACGATGGATGCTGTGGATAACCCGGTCGTAAAAGTCGGTGACCGGTTCACCGCCCGGTGGCAGGAAGTTTATCGGGTCTTTCCAGAAGCGATTCAGTCGATCGCCGTAACCGGCCTCGACCTGTTCCGCGGTCAGTCCTTCCCACTCGCCAAAGCCGATTTCCCGGAGTTCGTGTTCGATATGCAGCGGAATGTTCTGTTGCTTGGCAAGCGTTTCCGCAAACCGTTGGCAGCGGGCCATGGGCGAACTGACGATGGCATCCCAGTGGTCGGTGCTGGCGATGGCGGCGTGCATTTGCTGCCAGCCCTGCTCGCTCAACGGGTCATCTTTGCTGCCCCGGAACATCGGGCCGCCTTCGGGTTCGCCGTGGCGGATCAGGTCAAGAAGGGTGGTCATGGTGGTTTACTCTTCGGATTTTCCGCTGATGTTGGCATCTTCAAAGCTGGCCATGTGATTGTGCAAGGCGCAGGCGGAACGGAGCAAAGATACTGCAACGGCGGCACCGCTGCCCTCGCCCAAACGCATTCCAAGATCCAGCAAGGGTGATGCCTCCAACGCTTCCAACACCGCGTTGTGGCCAGGTTCCGCTGAGCGGTGAGCGAATAGCAGCCAGTCGCGCACGCCCGGTTGCTGGTGCACGGCAATCAATGCGGCGGCTGAGACGATAAAACCATCCACAAGCACCGGAATGCCCCGGGCCGCACTGCCCATAATAGAGCCCACCAAACCGGCCAGTTCGAATCCGCCTAACGAGGCCAGCACCGTCAGTGGGTCTTTGCTGTCACCGTGGCGGCTTAGTGCGCGCTCCACCACCGCCGCTTTTCGCGAGACGCCGTCGGCGTTCAGGCCCGTTCCCGGGCCAACCAACTGCTGAGGATGGTGTCCCAGAAGAGCACAGGCGATAGCCGAAGCGCTGGTGGTGTTGCCAATGCCCATGTCGCCACCGATAAACAAGCGGCAGCCCGCCGTTTTCGCTCGTTCCGCGGCATTGTCGCCGCTGGTCAGTGCCGTTTCGACCTGCTCGGGTGTCATGGCGAACGTTTGCGCCATATTCGCCGTGGCGGGAGCGATGATTTCGTTAATCACTCCGGGTAACGCCGGCACGTCTGCAACGGTGCCGAGATTCACCACTTCCAGACTGGCGCCCAGTTCTTTCGCCATGACGCTGATGGCCGCGCCGCCATGGGCGAAATTGGCAATCATTTGCGCGGTGACGGCCTGTGGAAATGCGGATACGCCTTCGGCGCACACGCCGTGATCTCCAGCGAAAATCACCATGCGGACCGGATCAACAGACGGCGTTTCACTGCCCGACAGACTTGCGAGTGTAATGGCAACCTGTTCCAGCTTTCCCAGAGATCCGGGCGGTTTAGTAAGTACTTGCTGACGAGCCGCGGCAAGTTCTAAATGTGCACGGGATGGTGTGGGTGGCTGCTGAAGCCAGCTTTCGGGCAGAGACATGGAATGTTCCTTGTGAACAGAAAGTGAGGATGGTCTATCTGTGGCTCCATGGTGTCAAGGTAAGGCTCGGGTCGGGTAGACTTGCCGGCATTCTTCGTGAGGGTATGGTCTTGGATGCGTTTTCAATGTCGGTCGCCGTATGCTGTATGGCGGTTTTGCTGGATGTTTTGATTGGTGAGCCGCGCCGCTGGCATCCGCTGGTGGGCTTTGGCTGTGTGGTTGTCTGGATTGAGAGGCGCTTTAATCGTCGACCGCAACAACCGGGCCGCAGTGGGATGATCGGTGGCATTGCCGCCGTGTTGTTGATGATGCCAGTGGTCGCTGTGGCAATGGCTTTACAGGAATTGTTGAGTGGCTGGGCGGCGTTGCTGGTGCAGGCGGTTGTGCTGTGGCTGGCCATTGCGCTGCGGGGTTTGGCTGAGCATGGCAGAGCGGTATCGGACGCCTTGCTGCAAGGGAATGGCGAGCAAGCCCGTGCCGCGGTGGGACGCATCGTGAGCCGTGATTCCGAGTCGCTTTCTGACAGCGGTGTGGCCGCCGCCGCAGCCGAGTCTATGTTGGAGAATGGCGCGGATGCTGTCTTTGCCAGCTTGTTCTGGTTTCTGGTGGCGGGCTTGCCGGGTGTGGTTTTGCATCGGCTGGTGAACACGCTGGATGCCATGTGGGGCTATCGTAACGAGCGCTATCTTTATTTCGGGCGCTTTGCCGCTCGGCTGGATGACCTTATGAACTGGCTGCCGGCACGGCTGACCGCCCTGACCTACGCGTTGATGGGCAACACGCGGCTGGCGATGACGTGCTGGATTCGTCAGGCGAAAACATGGGACAGCCCCAATGCCGGCCCGGTGATGGCGGCCGGGGCTGGCGCGCTGGGCGTTTCGCTGGGCGGCCCGGCTCCTTATGCCAGCTGCGTTAAACAACGCCCTCGCTTGGGCAGCGGCCCAGAGGCAACCGCCCGGACAGTTGAAGGGGCTATCGGGCTGGTCCAGCGGGGTGTGGGGCTGTGGTTGATTGTGCTGGCACTGTTTGCCTTTGGATTTTGGGCCGGAGGTGCCGTGTGATTCCGTTTCATTCACCGGAGCGCCCTGAGCACGGCGGCAGGCTGGAAGCCGCGGTGCGCAAATGGGGCATACCCCGAGACCAGTGGCTGGATCTTTCTACCGGTATAAACCCCGTTCCTTATCCGATTCCTGCAATTCCTACGGAGGTTTGGCAGCGCCTGCCCGAGCCGGATGATGGTCTGGAAGACATCATCCGTCATTGGGCCGGTGCACCGGCCGATGCGGCTTGTCTGCCTGTGGCGGGTAGCCAGCAAGCCATCATGGCATTACCGGCCGTTCGCAAGCGCTTGCACGGGCTTGGCCGGGTGGCGGTGCCCATGCCGGGTTACCGGGAGCATGGCCATGCCTGGCAGCGGGCGGGTTTTGATGTGGTGGGTATTTCAGCGCAACAGGCGCTGGCGGATGATCTGAGCTGGCTGGATTCGGTGGATGTGGTGGTTTGGATTAATCCGAACAATCCGACCGGGCAGGTGCTGTTGCCGGAGCGGTTGTTGGCCTGGCGGGAAAGGTTGCAGCGGCATGGTGGTTGGTTGGTTGTGGATGAGGCGTTTATTGAAGGGCTGCCCGATCATAGGCTCGACCCATGGGCGGACGCAGCCAATCTGATTATCCTGAGGTCTTTAGGTAAGTTTTTCGGGCTGGCCGGAATTCGCGCTGGCGCGGCGCTGTTAGAGCGTGGGCTGGCAAAACACGTCAGCCATGAACTTGGACCTTGGCCTGTAAGTGGCCCGACGCGATATCTGATGAAATGGGTGCTGGTAGATGAGGCATGGCAAGCAAACGCATTGATCAGGCAGAAAGAAGCCTCGAACAGATTGTCCGCTCTGCTTGAACAACACGGCCTGGGTGTCCCTAGTGGCACGTTGCTGTTTCAAACGGTACGACATCCTCGGGCAGCGGAAATCGCAGACCGACTCGCTCGGTGCGGAGTTCTGGTGCGGTGCTTCGATTCTCCCGAGGCTTTACGTTTTGGTTTACCGGCCGGTGAGGCCAGTTGGCGGCGCTTGGCTGACGCTCTGTCGGGAATTTATATATGTCATTGACCACCCCCATCCCGGTTGGTAGTCTTGCCCGCGATTTCAGGTGCTCTGCATGTTCATTTCAGACTGGCGAAAGTCGGGTGAATACATAGAGTGAAACGGGAAACTGGTGAGAGGCCAGTACTGCCCCCGCAACGGTAATCAGGTTAATAGCAATCCGTTACGCCACTGTGCCACAGGCATGGGAAGGTGATTGCTTCGGAGCACGGCCTCCACCTGAAAGTCCGGAGACCGGCCTGAAAGACGGAGTTTCTTAAACTCCGTACACCAGACGTTGCGGAGGGCGACGGCGGTGGGTGATCCGGCTCATCAGCACTACGCGCCCTCCACCCCCGTCCGATCACCTTAATTGTCCTTCGCAGTAACCAAGACCGACCGCGCGGGTGCGTGCGGTGCACTGTGAGTGATGATATGAACCCTTCGAAGGCCATTCCGGCGTTAATTTTGTTGCCACTGGCGTTTCCGGCCACCGCGAATGATCAATTAGCCGAAAACCCTACTCTCGAACCTATCGTAGTAACTGCAACCCTCGGTCCGTTAACTGCAGGGGAAAGCTTGTCTTCGGTAACCGTTATAGATGAAGAAGCAATCAGGCAACAAAATCCGTCTGACTTTTCTGAGCTTCTGCGAGGTCAGCCGGGTATTACCGTGACAGGCAATGGCTCGTTCGGGAAAACTACGAGTGTATACACCCGTGGCACGGCCAATGATTCAACACTGTTTTTAGTGGATGGTGTTCGTTTGCGTTCAGCGACCTCAGGTGGTCCATCCTGGCAGTACTTTCCTGCGGAACTCGTAGAGCGTGTGGAAATTGTTCGTGGTGCAAAGAGCTCGCTTTACGGCTCAGACGCGGTAGGTGGCGTGATTCAGGCCTTTACGCTTGATCCGGAACAGACACCTGCAGGTTGGGTAGAGCTTGGTGCGGGCAACTTCGACACCCAGAAAGGCAGTGCCGGTGTCGCCGCTAGCGCAGGCAACACACGCTTTAGTTTAAGTGGCCTGCATAAGGAAACGGATGGTACGGCGGTGATCACTGATGGTGAAGATCGAGGTTTTCGAAACACTGCAGGAGTCGGGCGGATTGTCCATGAACTGGACTCTGGTGGCGAAGCCAGTCTGGTTGTGGTTCAGAGCGAAGGTAATACTGAGTACGAAGGCGGCAACATCGATTATATGCTCCGAACTATTGGATTTGGGCTAGAAACTCCGGTGAGTGACCACTGGCGTCAGTCGTTGCAGTTTTCTGAGTCTCGTGACGAAACCGATAATGTCACGCCTACCTTTAGCAGCACTTTTGACACACGATCGCGTGCAGCTCGCTGGGACAACACATTTACTTGGAATGTTCACGAGTTGGTTGTTGGCACTGAATTGATGAATGATGAAGTGGGCGGCACGACTGATTATGCCGAGACCAGCCGTTCTAATTTTGCACTTTATACACAGCTGCGCTTGAATTTCGGGCCCACAGATTTGATGTTGAGCTTGAGAGGAGATGATAACGAGGCGTATGGAAAGAATGAGACCGGCAGTGTTGCCTTGGGGCATGCCTTTGACCGTTCCCACCGTGTCCGGGTGAGCTACGGTACCGCTTTCCGTGCCCCGACATTCAATGATCTGTACTTCCCGGGCGCCAACCCGGATCTTGAAGCTGAAGAGTCGGCGACGGTAGAAGTCGGTTTCAGTGGCCATTATCAGTATTGGTTCTGGGATACCGCAATGTTCCAGCTCGATGTGGACAATTTGATAGCTTGGGCCCCTACGCCTAGTGGTATGTGGACTCCGATGAACGTAAACGAAGCTCGGATTCGTGGTGTGGAATTTGGTGCCGGCTTCGAGCGTGATGGATGGCGCGGTGATGCCGCTTTGACTTTGCTTGATCCTGAAAACCGGGAAACTGGCAACCGTCTTCAGCGCCGCAGTGGCAAAACCTTGCGACTCGACTTGAGCAAGGACATCGGTACCTGGAACTTTGGTGGCACGGTGATTGCGGAAGGTTATCGCTACGACGATGCGGGTAACGATGATCGGTTGTCAGGGTTTGCGACCTTAGACCTGCGAGCGGGCTGGAAATTTGCAAAGGATTGGTCAACGCGTCTTACCGTGGCCAACGTTTTGGACAAAGAGTACAGCACGGCCCGATATTCCCGTTCACAAGATCTGGACTACGTTGCAGCAGGCCGCACCGCCATGCTGACTGTTCGCTACGACATTCGATAAACGGTGTGATTAGACCGGGGAGGTGCCAGTGATAAAGTGGAAAGCTGTAGCCCTGCTGTTGGGCTTGATGCTACTGGCACCATTCGGGGTGGCAGCCCCGGTTTGCGTAACGGATGATCAAGGGGAAGAACTTTGTCTGGATCATCCGGCCAAACGCATCGCCACCTTGTCTCCTGGCGCCACGGAACTGGCGTTTGCCGCAGGAGCGGGCGACAAGGTGGTCGCTGTGGTGAATTACAGCGATTACCCTGAAGCCGCCCTCAAATTACCTTTGGTGGGTAATCACACCCGGATAGATCTGGAAGCGTTATTGGCGCTGAAGCCCGATTTGGTGATCACCTGGCGAACCGGTAATCCCCCGGCGCAAATGGAGATGCTGAGAGCACTCGGCTTGCCCATGTTTGCCATTGAACCACGTACCTTCGAGGGCGTTTCCAAAGTCATTGAACAGCTTTCGACACTGGCAGGCACGGAACAGGAAGGTTTCGCGGAAGCAGAACGTTTCCGAAAAGGGATCGCCGAGATTGCAGAGCAGTATCGGGACGCCGAGCCCGTGCCGGTCTTCTATCAAGTCTGGCAGACGCCACTGATGACGATCAATGATAACCATCTGATCGGTAAGGTAATTCAGCTTTGCGGTGGGGTGAATGTGTTTGGCGACATGCCACGACTGGTGCCGAGAATCAGTGCAGAAGTGGTGTTAGAGGCAGATCCCCACGCAATTATTACCGGCAGTGTCGAAGGTATCGAAGATAACCAGCTTGATCGCTGGAAGAGTTACACCGGAATGACTGCTGTGGCAAACAAAAATTTGTTCTTTGTCCCGGCATCACCCATCTCAAGGCCGACGCCCAGACTTCTCGAGGCGAGCCGGGACATTTGCCAAAGACTGGATGTTGCCCGTGAACGCGAGTAAGACCTGCAAACACCCGTGTAAACAGGTGACAGTAAGATGACTCGCTCTTTGCTGGTACTCGGTGCGATTTCTCTGGCCGCGCTGATATTCGCCTTGGCTATCGGCAGTGTGAACATTGCGCCATCAGAACTCTGGAAAGTCATTCAGGGTGAAGGCAGCGCATTGCATCGTACCTTGCTGCTGGACCTGCGTCTGCCGCGCACCCTTGCGGCTTTCGCGACCGGTGGCCTGTTAGCGGTAGCGGGTGCCCTGATGCAGGTGCTACTGCGCAACCCGCTGGCGGACCCTTATGTGCTGGGGTTGTCTGGTGGCGCCGCTGTTGGTGCGCTCTTGGCAATGCTGACCGGAATGGGAGCCTTTGTGATCTCGGGGTCAGCCTTTGCCGGTGCCATGCTGGCAATGGTGTTGGTGTTTGGCCTTGCCCACGGCACGGGCAGTTGGACGGCCTCGCGTCTGCTGCTGACCGGCGTTGTAGTGGCTGCCGGCTGGGGGGCAGTGATTACGCTCATGCTGGCGGTTACCCCGTCTTACAAGCTTCCTGGCATGTTGTATTGGCTAATGGGCGATGTTTCCTACGCGCGCACGCCTTGGCCCGCATTGGTGGTTCTGATATTCGCGATCGCGGTGATTTTACCGCTTGCTCGTAATCTGAACGTGCTGGCGCGTGGCCCGATGCAGGCCGCGGCACTCGGGGTGTCGGTACGGCCGCTGGAGTGGACCATTTACGTGCTCGCCAGCCTACTGACGGCAACGGCCGTGACCACGGCTGGAAGTATCGGGTTCGTAGGCCTGATTGTGCCGCATATGCTTCGGCTGGTATTGGGCAACGATCAGCGCATTATTTTGCCTGCCAGCGCCTTGGCTGGCGGTACTCTGCTTGTGTTGGCAGATACCCTCGCTCGCACGGTGATCGCGCCTGAGCAGCTTCCCGTGGGTGTTATTACTGCATTACTGGGCGTCCCGACCTTCCTGTATCTTCTGCACCGGAGCCGTTAATGAGCACGCTGCACACCCGCGACCTGATCATCAATGTGCCCGGTAGAACAGACGGCTTCCCTCTGAATCTGAGTGTTGAGCCCGGTCAGACTTGGGGCGTGTTGGGCCCTAACGGGGCCGGCAAAACCACTCTGCTGCATACCCTCGCGGGCTTGTTACCTGCACGCAGTGGCCGAGTTGTATTGAGCGACTCGCCGCTTATTGCGCTAAAACGCCGCGACATTGCGCGGCAACTGGGATTGGTATTTCAGGAACGGCAAGACAGTTTTCCCGCAACGGTCATGGAAACCGCACTGATTGGGCGTCACCCGTGGTTGTCGCCTTGGGAAAGTGAACAAGCTGATGACCAGATCCGTGCGCAACAGGCGTTGGTGGCGATGGATGTTGATCATTTGTCTGGGCGCTTGCTGAGCACCTTGTCGGGCGGTGAGCGTCAGCGGGTTGCGATTGCAACACTGATGACTCAGAACCCCGATATCTGGTTGCTTGACGAGCCGACTAACCACTTAGACCTTCACCATCAGGTTAAAGTCATGAGCCTGCTTAAAAACCAGTCGGCTGCAGGAAAGGCGGTGTTCATGTGCCTGCACGACCTTAACCTGGCCGCACGGTGGTGTAGCCATGTGTTGCTGCTTTATCCCAATGGCGATGCCTGTTGGGGCCCCGCCGACAGTATGTTGAAACCATCCGCACTTGAGCAGTTGTATAACCAAAAACTGGTGACTGTAGAAGCCGATGGCGCACCGGTGTTCGTTCCTGTGAGTTCCGGTTAATAACGATGAGAATGGTAAAACTATGAACAAGTCCGTCCCGGCAGTCATGATTACCGGCCTCGCCTCTGGGCAGGGGAAATCCATGGTGACAGCGGCATTGGCCCGTTTGCACCGGAATGCCGGGCGTAAGGTGCGAGTGTTTAAGCACGGACCGGATTATCTCGACCCGATGGTGCTGGAGGTCGCATCTGGCCACCCGGTCTATCAACTACACCCGTGGATGACCGGAGAAAATGAGTGCCGCTGGCGGCTGGCCGAGGCAGCACAAGACGCGGATCTGATTTTAATCGAAGGCGCGATGGGGTTGTTCGACGGCGATCCATCCAGCGCTGATTTGGCAAAGCTTATGGGTATTCCTGCGCTGCCCGTGATCGACGCGGGCGGCATGGCTCAGACCTTTGGAGCACTGGTGTTGGGGCTTGCTCGTCTTGACCCGGAGCTATCGGTTTACGACGTGATTGCGAACAAAATTGGCAGCCCACGCCATGGCGAAATGCTGAAAGAGCGACTTCCTGAAGGGATTCGTCTGTTGGGGGCCATTCCCAGAAACGACGCCATGAACATACCTGAGCGACACCTGGGGTTGCTGCAAGCGGCAGAGCTGGACAACCTCGACCAAAAGCTGGATGACGCTGCCCAGGTGCTGAAAGAGGCGGGGCTCGACGAATTGCCGAAAGCGGTGGAAATTCCCGCCGTTGAACCGGCTACTAAACCGAAAACGCTACTGGCCGATGTTCGTATCGCGATCGCTCGTGATGCCGCCTTCAGTTTTATCTATCGCGCCAACACTGAGCTGTTGCAGGCCATGGGCGCTGAACTGCACTATTTCTCCCCGCTGGAAGATTCGGAGCTGCCGCCCGCGGATGCGCTTTGGCTTCCAGGAGGTTACCCGGAGCTGCATGGGAATACGTTGGCAGAGAATACCGCGATGGCGAATGCCATTCGTGCTTTTCATAACGCGGGTAAGCCGATATTGGCGGAGTGTGGCGGCCTGATGGCCTGCGCGGAAGAATTGTCGGATAAAGAAGGCCGTGTGCATTCCCTGTACGGTTTAATCCCGGGGCGGGCGGCTATGGCGAAGCGTTTACAGGGTATAGGTATGCACAGCCTGAAGGCGGAACAAGGCGAGTTGCGGGGCCACACTTTTCACCGATCCACGCTGGACACCACTTGGCAACCTGCTGCCCACACTCAAAAACAGGCGGGCACGGGCAGTGAAGCCGTTTTTTCTAAGAACGCTCTCGTGGCCAGTTATTTCCACGGCTATTTCCCCTCAGCCCCCGAACTTGTGGCGGCGATTTTCCGCGGTGAGACGCTGACTTTCCCCGGCTACTCCGAGAACGATCATTCGTAATCGACATAACTCGTGAAAGGGCTTCTAGGAATGCGATATCTGAAGGTATTTCTGGCGGCCATGACGGTCATGTTTTGGGCGCCTTCAGTGATGGCTGCTACCGTCGTGGGCATTATTTCCGAGCGTTCAGCCGCAGAAATGGCGGCGGGCGCTCATCGGTTTTTAGACCACAACCCAGACCACCGCGTGTTGCTGCGAACTCCCGATCAACTGGCCACCCAGAGCGACCAACAAGTGCTCGAGTTGCTCAAGAACGCTGATGCCATCGTGTTGGCGGCGGTGTTTGGTGACCAGGTGGAGCGCCTTGCCGGGTTGGTGAAAGTCGTCGTAGCGGGTGACGCTGCCGGGCAGATGCCAGTGCTAGGTATCAACAGTGATTGGCGTATTTCACGGCTGTCTCAGCTCAATGGACAAAAGCCATTGGCGGAGCTGAATGCCGCTGGACTCAAGGCCTTGGTCGCCGCGCCGGCAGCCGGAGTTGATGCTGCTGAGGATTTGGTAAACCGGCAGGCCCGGTTTCCCGGCCAGGCTGACTGGTTGGAAGGCCGTGCTTTCTATCAGGGCCGGACGCCGAACCATCTGGATGGCCTGATACGGTGGCTGTTGGCCAAAGCGGGACACGGCATGGATTACGAAAAGCCCAAGCCCCGCGCCAGTATCCGTTATTACCAGAATGGTGAAGCGAGCGTTGAGGCTTCAGCACTGACGCTGACCGACGCCCCCGTAGTCGTGGTTCTTGATCTGGACAGTGGAGACCGGCCGGGAGATCGGGCTTTACTGAACGATACCTGTGCGGCTTTGGAAGCTCGGGAGCTTCAGTGTTTTGCAATCCTATCCCGATGGGGTGGTGCCAGCCTTGATGCCTTGCGCACGCTCGAAGAAGCGATTCAACCCGCAACATTGGCGGGCATTGTCAGCCTGCAGGATTTCACCATTGGCGGAGGTGAGGGCCGCCGGGAGGTTACGGAAGAGTTGATCCGGCTCAACGTGCCTGTCATCAAAGGCCTTAGGCTGGCTTCCCGGACTCGGAATCAATGGCAGCTTTCCGTTGATGGTATCCCCACCGATCAGGTGCATTACAACCTGGCCATGCCGGAACTTCAGGGTGTAAGCCAGCCCATGGTATTGGCAACGGCGGAGCCTGAAGAGATCGATCCCCAAACTGGCGTTGCGTTGACGCTGACACAACCGGTTCCAAACCGTGTTGCTGCATTGGCTGAACGCCTTCAGCGTTGGCAGGTGCTGCAAACCAAAGATAATGCCGACAAACGGGTGGCTATTGTTTATTACAACCATCCCCCCGGGCGCCAGAACATAGGCGCGGACAACCTGGATGTACCAGCTTCACTGTTCCAAATGCTGAGCTGGCTAAAAGCCGAGGGGTACAGCACCGGTCCCCTACCTGACAGCCCGGAAGCCTTGCTCGACCTGGTTCAACAGCGCGGGGTTAGTCTGCCAGATGACCCGCGCTCGATGAAGGAAATGGCGACTGGGGTCCCTTCGATGAGCGCGCAAACCTACCAGGGTTATCTGCAATCTCTACCAAACGTTGTGCAGCAAGAAATAACGCACGGTCCGCTGGGGTATTTGCATGAACGCTTGGAACAAGCCCATGAATTGGGGGAGCAGGACTTGGCTCTGGGCCTTCTGGATCGCGGCGTTAAGGATCTGCGCAATTTAATCGAGCATGTACAGCACCCGAACCGGCCTACCGCCCTCGCCCAGCTTGATCAATACGAAGCGCTGTGGAGCCAGCGACTAAAAGAAGGTGGGCACAAAAGCGAATTGAACGAACAGCGAGCTTTATTGGCCGATACGGGCATACCGGGGCTGAAAGGCTGGGGTGAAGCGCCGGGGCTGTCGATGGTGGTGGACGACCGCTTGATCTTCCCCGGCCTGCGATTCGGGAATATTTTCATTGGGCCCCAGCCACCAAGAGGCTGGGAGGTGGATGAAGAGCTGCTGCACGCGAATACCACTTTCCCACCAACGCACCAATATGTGGGCTTCTACCATTGGTTGAGAGACCACTATAAGGCCGATGCGCTGGTATACGTGGGGCGGCATTCCACCCGTGAATTCCTGCCACGGCGTCGCGCTGGCCTGACTGAGGATGATTACCCTGATTTGCTGGGGGGTAACCTGCCATTGATCTACCCCTACATCGTCGACGGAGTTGGTGAAGGCATTCAGGCCAAGCGGCGTGCGCTGGGCGTGATGATCAGTCATCTGACACCGCCTCTAGCGGTTACTGAGCTGTACGACGACCTGCTTGAAATAAGGCAGTTGGTGGAAACCTGGGAGTCGGCGACCGATCCTGATAGCCCAACCCGTGAGCGGGCGCTGCAAATGCTGCGAGAAAAAATCTTGCTGCTGGACATCGACGACGATATCGAGCAGGAAATTGCCAATGAAATGGGGCTTTCCGCCGATGAAGTTTCGATAGAAGAGCTGTCGCCCGAGATACTGGTTCACGAAGCCGGGCACTATGTAACGGACATTCAGGAGCATTTCATGCCTCTGGGGTTGCATGTGTTTGGGAAGGACTGGACCGACGAGATGCTGGATACGATGCTGACCTCAATGGCGAGCAAGTCGGGTAAGCCAGAACCGAGCTGGCGACAGAGGTTGGCGATGTCACCTGCGGCTGAGCGGAAGAGCTGGCTGAACGCGCTTAATGGTCGTTTTGTAGCGCCCGGGCATGGCAACGACCCGCTGCGAACTCCGGAAGTCTTGCCAACGGGGAGAAATTTTCATGCGTTGTCTGACGACCTGATTCCGACGCGAGTGGCCTGGTCACTGGCCGAGGATTTAGCCGCAAAAGCAGAAAAAACGGGCACCCGACAAAGTAACGAAAGTGATGCATTGGTTCTCTGGGCGTCGGACACGGTGCGTGACGAAGGCGTGATGATTGCCTTCGGCCTGAGACTTATGGGTATCCGCCCGGTGTGGAATAGCCGAGGCATTGTTAATGGTCTGGAGCGACTGCCCGCAGGACCGGGCACAGATAACCCGGTTCGGCGTAATGTGCTCTTTACCACATCGGGGCTCTTCCGGGATCTCTACGGAAGCAAGCTGGAGTGGTTGGATCTGGCTTCTCGGTACACGCTGGCGGGCGCTGCAAAAACCATAGCAACTGAGCACCCGGATTTGGTGCCCGCACTCGATCAGGCTTTGTCGGTTTTACCGGTAGCCCTGCAAGAACGCGGTAGCGAATCGCTGGAAATCAATGGTGTGGCCGCACGCTGGGTGGCTGATACTCGGATTCTCTTAACTGCCGGACAGTCGGCACAGGATGCAGGTAATCAGGCGGCCTACCGGGTGTTTGGCACAGCGCCGGGAGCGTACGGAGCTGGGGTGAACCGGCTGGCTACCCGTACTGGCGCATGGCAGGGGCGGCAGCAGCTGGGCGATGCCTATCGTCGTCGAATGGGGTATGTTTACGGTAAAGAAAGCCTAGGTGAACCGGCGCACGAAGCCTTTGATCGCCAGCTGCTTTCTGTCGACAAAACCTATCTGGGACGATCCAGCCATTTGTATGGTCTGCTCGATAATGATGACGGCTTTGACTTCCAGGGCGGGTTGTCCAATGCGGTTGAGCATTTGCGGGGTGAGCCGCCGGAGAATATGGTTTTACAGTACAAGGATCCGAAGAACCCGACAGTGGACTCGCTTCAGCGGGCACTGCAGGTTGAGCTTCGTGCCCGAAATTTGAATCCCCAATGGCTCGCACCGTTGATGGAGCATGGTTATGCCGGTGCGCGCACCATGGGCAGTGATTTTCTGGATAACCTCTGGGGCTGGCAGATTACCAGTCCACAGGTGCTTCGCTCGAGTGTCTGGGATGAAATTAATGAGGTGTATTTTCAGGATCGCCATGGGCTGGGCCTGAGTGACTTCTTGGCAGAGGGGCACAATGTTCACGTAAAGACCCATATGCAGGCCATTGCCCTACTGGCAGCCAAGCGTGGTTTCTGGGAAGTGAATGTGTTCACCCTGAAGTCC
>Ga0208300_100358_pt1 | contig 36597 bp, 42 predicted proteins | sample 23_taG_FD_184096 | JGI IMG/M metagenome (GOLD analysis project Ga0208300, IMG submission 184096) | Marine viral communities from Cariaco Basin, Caribbean Sea - 23_WHOI_OMZ (SPAdes) (version 2) | ecosystem: Environmental > Aquatic > Marine > Oceanic | place: Caribbean Sea: Cariaco Basin...
CGTAGTAGGCCCACCAACTACCCAGCGCGATGCCCATGGTGAGGAAGGCCCAAGCAATATTGGTCCAGGGCCGCACCCAGCGTGTCCAGGCGGCATCGAGCCGTCCTCCCAGCAAGGCAGCGATGGCAAAGGCGAAAGCTACCGAGAAGCCCACATAGCCCATATAGAGCATGGGGGGATGGAAGATCAGCCCGACGTCCTGTAGCAGCGGGTTGAGATCGGCGCCGTCCTGAGGCACTCCCGGCAGCAGACGTTCAAAAGGGCTCGAGGTGATCAGGATGAACAGCAAGAATCCGGTGCTGACCATGCCCATGACCCCCAAGACACGGGCCAGCATGTCACGCGGCAGGTTGCGCGAGAACAGGCTGACGGCGAAGCCCCAGCCGCTGAGGATCAGGCTCCATAGCAGCACCGAGCCTTCGTGCCCCCCCCCACACCGCCGTGAGCTTGTAATACCACGGCAGCATCGAGTTGGAGTTGTTGGCCACATAGGACACGCTGAAATCGTCGAGCAGGAAGCTCGCGGTCAGGCTGGCATAGGCCACCAGCAAGAAGGCGAACTGCCCCCATGCCATGGGCTCGGCGAAGGCCATCCAGAGTGGGCGGCGGAGCGTGACGCCCGCTAACGGAGCCAGCGCCTGTATAAACGCCAGGCCCAGCGCCATGATCAGCGCGAAGAGACCGAGTTCAGGAATGATTCTGACGAGCATAGGGATTCCGTCTTGAGTCGCGTGATTTCTTGGGGCGAGGCGATCGGCTTCGGCAGCCCGTCAATTCGAGCTAGTCCGTCGCTTTCGATGCCGAGTCCACACAACTCTCGCCAGGAGCGGCAGGAGCGTGACCCCACTCGCGAGGATCAGCGCGACCGTGAGGCCACGGGAGTCGGCGGTAATCAGGACTTCGCCGAACATGACGATCAAGTACGCCGTCGGAACCACCCCGGCCAGCGTGGCAATCAAGAAACGCCAGAAGGCCAGCGGTGTCAGGCCCGCCGCGTAGCTGACGGCATCGAACGAAATGAATGGCACCAATCGCGATGCGAATACGACGAGCATCAACCCGGTTTGAGAGCGTTCTCTGCCCAGCCAGTCGAGGATGGGACGAGTACGCGACCAGCGATGGATCACCTCATAGCCGAGCAGGCGGGCGATGCCGAAGGCGAGCAACGCGCCGGCCTCGGCACCGATGACCACATACGCCGTCCCCCATAGAGGGCCGTAGATCGCACCGGCCACCATGGCGATCGGCCCACTGGGTATCGGGCTCATGACAATGGCCGCTATCATCATGGCGATAATGGTCAATGGCCCCCAGCCCCCCAACTGGCCAACCCACTCACGCAGAGCCTGCTTATTGGTGAGCGTCGATAAGGCACCGGTCTCCATCAGGATCCAATAGAGGGTCACCAAGCCAATCAGCACAGAAGCTCCCAATATGAGCCTGTGCTTTACACCGAGCGTGCTTGCCATACTCATCTCAGTTGTGTGAGATGACATCTCATGTCACCCCTGTGCCGTTATGGCGTGTCATTCGACACCCAATATGTTGCGAAGCCGGTCGGTCGACACCGCACCATTGATGCGCTGCACATTACCTTCTTCATCGCGGTAATAGCTGGTCGGCGTTCCCGTGGCGCCGGCCTCGCGCATGAGCTGGGCATGCCGCCTAAGAAGCGCTCGACTCTCCTCCGACGGCACCACCGGACTGATGCCGCCATTGCGGAAGTTCAATTCATGGGTTTCGAGGGCTTTGGTTGGGTCATTCGACTCAAGGATCGCGGCCGCCTTGCGGAGACTGTCCTCTGACAGAACGCCGACCAGCACATGACGAAGCTGAAGCTCACCTTGATCGATTAGAGACCGTGAGCTCTTCCACAGCGCATTGCAGTAGGGACAATTGGGGTCGGTCAGCGTATACACGATATGTGACGCACTATCAGGTCCTTCCGGAATAAAGCGAGTGTCCTCGAACGCGCTCCAGGTAGCTTCCAGCATCGGTTCCAGCACCAGAGCTTGAAGTTGATTTTCCATTACAGCGTTGCCCTGAGGATCAATTAAGGTACCGATGATGGCGTGGTCGGAAGTGGAGGGAATATAAGCCGCCACGGGCTCATTATCATAGGACAAGGCATAACCTTGTATATCTCCCGGGGCATTAAAGGTTCCGTGGAATTTGAGTCCTTGATCCAATAATGCCGTAATCGATGCGGGTAGGGGTGTTCCAGTATCGGCTGTACTAATGGCCTGGTGGCCTTCAAGAGAATCGCCCCCCGTTTCCTCCGCCAGAGCGGGGAGCGTAATGAGACCGAACAGCCCTACAACAGCAAGGCAATAAGTGGAGTAGATGATTTTCTTCATGAACGGCCTCTTCATCGCTCTCTGATCAACCCGGGGAATCGAACCTGTCGTAGCGATTGGTTGTCAGCTATCACGCTTCTTTCCGAAGAACAGATACTTGGCGAGCGCGGCGACGCCAAGCACCAACGCAATAATCAGCAGGATGGAAATGAGCCCCATCCCCGCCATCCCCCACGTGCATGCTTCGCTTCCCATCATCTTGGTCTCCTATTAAATTTTGCTACTCAGACTTGGTGGGCCCGAACCGCCTGGGGTTCACCGCTCGTCACCGGCGAAGCGTCATCGATATCCGGCGTGAAGCGGCGTAGCCGCAACGAGTTGGTCAACACGAAGACGCTGGAGACACTCATGGCGGCAGCCGCCAGCATAGGGTTGAGCAATACGCCGATGAACGGATAGAGCACGCCCGCCGCCACGGGGATCAGCGCCACGTTGTAGCCATAGGCCCAGACGAAATTCCCGATGATGGTCCGATGGGTACGCTTGGAGAGCGCCACGGCATTGACGATTCCCCTCAGGTCGCCACGCATCAGCACTACGTCGCCGGCCTCGATGGCGATATCCGTCCCGGTACCGATGGCGATGCCCACGTCGGCCTGCGCCAACGCCGGGGCATCGTTGATGCCGTCGCCCACGAACGCGACCTTGCCGCCCACGGCCTGTAGTCGCTTGATCTCGTCCGCTTTCTGGTCCGGCAACACCTCGGAGAGAATCCGCTGGATGCCGACCTGTCTGGCGATGGCCTCGGCGGTGGCGCGGTTGTCGCCGGTGAGCATGGCCACTTCCAGCCCCAGCGCCTCGAGCGCCGTGATGGCCTCGATCGAGCCTTCCTTGAGCGGATCGGACACCGCGATGACCGCGGCGAGCCGGCCGTCCACCGCGGCATAGAGGGGGCTCTTGGCGTCCTCGGCAAACGCCTTGGCGCATGCTTCCGCCTGGCCGAGCTCGATCCCCAGCCGATGCATATAGCGATCGGCCCCCACATGAAGCCGGTGGCCGGCGACCTCGGCCTCGATGCCGTAGCCCGGTTCGGCGCTGAAATGACTGACGGCCGGCAGCTCGAGTCCACGCGTCTGGGCGCCGCGCACGATGGCCTCGGCGATGGGGTGCTCGCTGTGGGCTTCCACAGCCGCGACCAGTTGGAGCACTTCGCTCTCGTTCCCCTCGATCACCTCGAAATCGGTCAGCTCGGGGCGACCCTGAGTCAGGGTGCCGGTCTTGTCGAGCACGACGGTATCCATCTTGGCCAGCGTCTCGAGCGCCGCGCCCTTGCGGAACAACACTCCCATCTCGGCGCCCTTGCCGGTACTGACCATGATCGCGGTCGGGGTGGCCAGGCCCATCGCGCAGGGGCAAGCGATCAGCAGCACGCTCACCGTGGTGACGAAGGCGAAGGACAGGGCCGGCGCTGGCCCGAAGGCGAACCACACCCCGAAGGTGATCAGGGCGATGACGATGACCGCGGGCACGAACACCCCGGCGATCTTGTCGGCCAGCTGCTGGATCGGGGGCTTCTCGGCCTGGGCCGATTCCACCATCTTGACGATCTGCGACAGCACGGTGTCGGCACCGACCCGAGTGGCGCGGAAGGTAAGCGCGCCGTTCTTGTTGATGGTGCCGCCGACGACTTCGGCATCCTGCTGCTTGGCAACCGGCACCGGTTCACCGCTGATCATCGACTCGTCGACGTAGGAATGGCCTTCTTCAACGATGCCATCCACTGGGATACGCTCCCCCGGGCGGGCCAGTATGCGATCGCCGGGCACGACGGCCTCGATCGGCACCTCGATCGCTTCACCGTCGCGAATGACGCGGGCGGTTTTCGCCTGTAACTGCAGGAGCTTCTTGATCGCCTCGGAGGTGCGGCCTTTGGCGATGTGCTCGAAGTAGCGTCCCAACAGGATCAGCGTCACGATCACGGCTGCCGCCTCGAAGTAGCTCACGGCGGTACCGGAGGGGAAGAACCCGGGCGCCAGCAGGGCGGCGACCGAATAGAAGTAGGCGGCGCTCGAGCCGATCATGACCAGGCTATTCATGCCTGGGTTGGCGTGTCGGAGTTCGGCGTAGCCGGCACGATAGAAGCGTGCCCCGGCATAGAACTGCACGGGGGTGGTCAGCAGCCACTCGACGCCCATCCAGCCGCGATGCGGCATCAGACTCGATAACAGCGCCTCCAGCGCCGGGATCATCTTGCCCATGGCGATGATGGCCACCGGGATTGTGAGCACTGCAGCAAGCACGACTCGGTGGCGAAGCTGGGCTCTCTCCCGGTCCTTGCTGTCCGCCTGTTGCGGCGTACCGACATCCTGCGGTTCATAGCCCGCCTCGCGGATGGCATGCTGAATGCGCGACCGCGATACGGTCCCCGGCAGGAAACGGACAGAGGCCTTCTGGGTGGCAAGATTGACGCTCACCTCCACCATGCCGGGTAGCTTGCCGAGCGCTCGCTCTATCCGCGAGACGCAGGATCCGCAGCTCATGCCGGTGACGGGAATGTCGAGGCTCTCCACTACCGGTTGATAACCCGCCGTTTCGATGACATCGACCAGGTTGGCAGTCGTGGTGCTTCCCTCTATCTGGATCGCGGCCTTCTGCGTGGCCAGGTTCACCTGAGCGTCGATGACGCCCGGCTGCTGGCCGAGGGCCCGCTCCACGCGCCCGACACAGGAGGCACAGGACATGCCGCGAATCTCGATATCGACGCTTTCCGCCATCATTGTGCTCTCCCTACTCGATTTATCGACGGCTCGGCGTGCGAGCGTTGGATACCCTGCGTTACGCTGCCGGGGGCGACGATGTCGATCATTCGGCCTTCTCGGCGATGGCCTCGACGATCGGGCAGCCTTCCTGCATCGGCCCTTCGCCCGCACATTCGTCGAGTGTCTTCGACAACACGGCCTCGATCCGCGAGAGATGTCGAATTTGCTCGCGGATCTTGTGCAGTTTCTCTCCGGCGATGCGCTTGGCCTGCGCCCGGTCGCCGTTGGCATCCTGGAGGATCAACAGCTCACGGATTTCCTCGAGCGTGAAGCCCCACTGCTTGGCATGGACGATGAATTGCAGCCTGGCCACGGCATCCAGGGGATAACGACGATAATTGGCGTCCGTCCGCTGGGGGGCGGGCATGAGTTTCTCTTTCTCGTAGAAACGAATCGCCTGGCTGGCGACCCCGCTGCGTTCGGCAAGCTCGCCGATACTGAGTGTTTGCATAGCTTCACCTCACGACACTGTGAATCGGAGCTTCCAACAGGCCGCCTGGGACAGGCGGCCTGATTCGCGGCCGTGGTGCCGATTAGTCCGGTTGGCGCACGACTCGCAGGTAGGACGTCTTGGCGTCCCAACCCTCGGGGAAGTGTTGTCTTGCGTCGTCATCCGAGAGCGACGGCAAGATGATGACATCGTCACCATTTTGCCAGTCGACAGGCGTGGCCACCTTGTGCTTGTCGGTTAGCTGGAGCGAGTCGATGACCCGCAGGAGCTCGTCGACGTTACGCCCGGTGCTGGGCGGATAGGTCAAGGTCAGGCGGATTTTCTTGTCGGAATCGATGATGAAGACGGTACGCACCGTCACCTTGGGGTCGGCTTTCGGGTGGATCATTCCATATAACTGCGCCACCACCTGGTCCGCGTCCGCCAGCAGGGGGTAGTTCAGGGCCGCGCCCTGGGTCTGCTCAATATCCCCCGCCCAGTCGTGGTGGGAAGCGAGGGGATCAACCGACACCCCCACCAGCTTGACGCCACGCGCGGCGAACTCGTCCTTGCGCCTGGCAAACGCGCCCAGTTCCGTGGTGCAGACTGGCGTATAATCGGCGGGGTGCGAGAACAGCACGGCCCAGTCCTTGCCCAGCCACTGATGAAAGCCAAGCGTGCCTTCGGTGGATTCGACCGTGAAATCGGGAGCTATCTCCCCTAGCTGTAGGGTCATCTCGCTTTCCTTATCTCTGGCAAGTGTTAGATGATGCACTACGCACGATATCCTTAAAGTCAACTTCAAGGTCAAGGGCTTTCGAGGAAAGGAGCATATTCTTTTGCGTTATATCGGAAGATATGTATCCATGGTTGACCTTGCAGTAGATGCAACCTTTAGAATCTTTCGCCGAACCATGTCCGAAGTAGGCGGCTGGCCCTAGGCTGCTTCGCATCGAGCACCTTGCCCCCAGGAAGCGTAACGCCTTGGAATCTCTCTCTTCTATTGGCTTGATCGGCGCCTTCGCCGGCGGGTTGGTGTCCTTCTTCTCGCCCTGCACGCTGCCGCTGCTACCGGCCTACCTGTCGGTGGTCACGGGTGGTAGTGCCGGCAAGGCCGATAGACGCCTGGAGGCATTGATCCTCAGTGCCTTCTTCGTCTTCGGCTTCAGCATCGTGTTCATCCTGTTGGGACTCGGCGCCAGTGGTATCGGCCAACTGATGCGGGGGTATCGCCAGGAATTCAACTGGGTCGCCGGCTCGGCGGTGATCGTGCTGGGCCTGTTCATGACCGGTGTGTTCCGGTTGCCGCTGTTCCAGCGCACCCTTCAGTTCACACCGAACGTCCAGGGTGGCTCCCCGCTGTCGGCGACGGTGTTCGGGGTCTCCTTCGCCATCGGCTGGACGCCCTGTATCGGCCCCATCCTGGGCGCCATCCTGATGGCCACCTCCAGCGCCGCCAGTGCCCAGGCCGGCATGATCTATCTCAGCGCCTACTCGGCGGGCCTGGCGCTGCCCTTTCTCGCCAGTACCCTGCTGATCAATCGAATCGCCCTGCATCGGCAAAGTCTGGGCAGGTGGAGTGCCTATGCTCGCCCGATCGCCGGCACGATCGTGATCCTGATGGGCATCGCTATCGTCTCGGGCACCATGACGCGGCTCTCCAGCATCATGGTCGACTTGTTTCCCTCGCTGGCGACACTGGGGTAGCCCGGCCGTATATCAGTCATGCGACAACCACACTGAAGGCGGTTCCTGATGTCCTTCTACGAGAATCACGTTTTGCCACACCTCCTCCACCTGGCGTGTGGCCACGAAGTGGTCGAGCGCCAGCGGGCGGCCGTGGTGCCGCAGGCACGGGGCCGAGTCCTAGAGGTGGGCATGGGGTCCGGACTCAACCTTCCCCACTACGATCCGCGCCGGGTCGAACTGGTCTGGGGGCTCGAACCCTCCGAGGGCATGCGCCGCAAGGCGCGCCGCAACGTCACCCGCGCGCCGTTCGAGGTGCGCTGGCTGGACCTACCGGGAGAGGAGATCCCTCTCGACGACAACAGTGTCGATACCGTGGTGCTCACCTACACCCTGTGCACGATTCCGGACTGGCACCGCGCGCTCGAGCAGATGCGTCGCGTCCTCAAGCCGGGTAGCCAGTTGTTGTTCTGCGAGCACGGCACGGCACCCGACGAGGCCGTGCGACAGTGGCAGGACCGCGTCAACCCCCTGTGGTGCAAGGTGGCGGGGGGCTGCCATCTCAACCGCGACATACCCGAGCTCATCGAGCACGCCGGCTTCGGCATCCAGCGGATGGAGACGGGCTATCTTTCGAAGGTCCCGAGGTTTGCCGGTTTCAATTTCTGGGGGGCTGCTGTTCCCCGCTGATCAAGCCCTCGTGTAATGAGGCGATCAGTGGGCAGGTAATACTCCCTTCCTGCTCATGACACGCATGTACCAGGTGGGCCAGTGTCCGCTCGATACGCTGGAGGCTGGCGATCTTCCCACGTACATCCCGCAGTTTATGCTCGGCCAGTGTGCTGGCCTCTTGGCAATGAGTGCCATCCTCCAATCGCAACAGCTCAGTGATCTCGTCCAGGCTGAAGCCCAGCCGTTGGCCGGTTTTGACGAAGGTCAGCCGCGCCACGTCGGCTGTGCCATAGCGGCGAATACTGCCGGCAGGACGTTCGGGCTCTGGGAGTAGCCCGCGGCGCTGATAATACCGGATGGTCTCGACATTGACGCCAACCGCCTTGGCCAGGCCACCAATGGTCATGGTGCCCGCTACTCTATCTGCCTGTCTCTTCATGACGCTTGACTCCGTATTCAACTACGGAAGTAACCTTATCGCAGTACCTCATGTCCTGAAAGGAGAAGCGTCCATGCGGAAATCGAAAACGGGGCGAGGGCCCCTGGCTGCCGGAGGGCTTGCGGCCCTCCTTGCCTCGATCTGCTGCCTCGGCCCGCTGGTGCTGATCATGCTGGGGATTTCCGGCGCCTGGATCGGCAACCTGACGGCCCTGGAACCCTACCGCCCCCTCTTCATCGGTGTGGCACTGGTGGCGATGTTCTTCGCCTGGCGCAGGATCTTCCGGCCAGCGGAACAGTGCCAGCCGGGGGATGTGTGCGCTGTGCCCCGAGTCCGTGTGGCCTACAAAGTGATCTTCTGGCTCGTGTCGCTGCTGGTACTGATCGCGCTGGTCTTTCCCTACACATTGCCCTGGTTCTATTGAGAGGAGGTTCCCCATGAAAACTCGTATCGCCCTCATCGCGCTACTCGCGCTGCTCAGCTCGCCCGCCATGGCGGCCCTGCAGACCGTGACGCTCTCGGTACCGGGCATGACCTGCGCCGCCTGCCCGATCACCGTCAAGGCCGCACTCAACAAGGTGGACGGCGTCTCGCAAATCGACGTGAGCTACCCGGATCGTGAGGCCGTGGTCACCTTCGACGATGCCAAGACCACGGTTGAGGCCCTGCTCCAGGCCACGGCCAATGCAGGTTATCCCTCGACGGTGAAGGAATAAGCGTGAAAGGTCCGAAGAAATTTTCAAACGTCGTGCTTGGCAGCGTGCTGATGGTGTTGTGTTGCGTCGTGCCAATAGTCCTGATTCTGTTCGGCACGGCGGGCCTGGCCGCGCTGACAGGCTATCTCGACTACGTGCTTTTCGCTGCCCTGGCCCTAGCCATCGTCATCGGCTTACCTCTCTACGCTCGACACCGCAAGCGAAAGCAGGACGCCTGCCGCACCCATGAAGCCTCGGAGAAGCGTGATGATTGAACTCAACGTGAGTGGCATGACCTGTGACAGCTGTGCGAACCATGTCAGGGAAGCCCTGGAGAAACTGCCCGGCGTGCAGTCGGTCGAGGTATCCTATCCGCGGGGGACGGCATCGGTAGCCGTTGATCCGGGTACACCGGCCTCGGCGTTGACGTTCGCCGTGACCCGACTTGGCTACCAGGCCCGACTGGCCAACAGTGGGATACCTTCTCCGGCAGACGCATCGGTTTCCAAGGGCCGCGATGCAGACGCCCCGCACATCGCGGTCATCGGCAGCGGCGGCGCCGCCATGGCGGCGGCCCTGAAGGCCGCCGAACGCGGCGCCCACATTACCCTGATCGAACGCGGTACCCTCGGTGGCACCTGCGTCAACACCGGCTGTGTGCCCTCGAAGATCATGATTCGCGCCGCGCTTATTGCCCACTTGCGCACGGCAAGTCCCTTCGATGCGGGCCTGAGCGCCCAGGCGCCGGTAGTGGATCGGGCGAAGCTGCTCGAACAACAGCAACGGCGTGTCGAGGAACTGCGTGATACCAAGTACGAGGGGATTCTGCGCGACCACCCGGCCATTACGGTCATGAAGGGGGAGGCCCGGTTCGTCGATGCCCATCACCTGGCGGTCAGGCTGGATGAGGGCGGCGAGCAGACCATCCGCTTCGATCGCGCCTTCATCGGCACCGGCGCCCGTCCCGCAGAACCGCCAGTCCCGGGCCTGGCTGACACTCCGTACTTGACATCCACCAGTGCGCTGGCCCTGGACACCCTACCTGAGCGGCTGATCGTCATCGGCGCCTCGGTGGTGGCCCTGGAACTGGCCCAGGCCTTCGCCCGGCTGGGCAGCCGGATCACCCTACTGGCCCGCAGTCGCCTGCTCTCCCAAGAGGACCCAGCCGTGGGGGACGCGGTGGAGGTGGCGTTTCGCCGTGAGGGCATCGAGGTGCTCAAGCAGACCCAGGCGAGCCGCGTGGACTACACCGACAATGAATTCATTGTCGACACCAACGCCGGCACCTTGCGGGCGGATCAACTGCTGGTGGCCACCGGACGGATACCCAACACTGAGGCGTTGAACCTGGCGAGCCTCGGCGTGGAAACCGCGCGTGGCGTGATTCTGGTGGATGAGCATCTGCAAACCACGGTGCCGGGACTCTATGCCGCCGGTGACTGCACCGATCAGCCGGAGTATGTCTATGTCGCCGCTGCTGGCGGTAGTCAGGCCGCCGTCAACATGACGGAAGGCGACGCCACCCTGGATCTCAGCGCCATGCCGGCGGTGATCTTCACCGACCCCCAGGTGGCTACCGTCGGCCTGACGGAAGCCGAGGCACTCAAGCAGGGCTTCAGCGTGGAGACCCGCGTGCTCGACCTGGAGAACGTGCCACGAGCGCTAGTGAATTTCGACACCGGTGGTTTCATCAAGATGGTGGCCGAACGCGACTCAGGGCGGTTGCTGGGGGTGCAGGCGGTGGCGGGAGAAGCTGGTGAGCTGATCCAGACGGCGGTGATGGCACTGCGGGCACGCATGACCGTACAGGCCATCGGTGATGAGCTGTTTCCCTACCTGACCATGGTGGAAGGCCTCAAGCTCTGTGCCCAGACCTTCACCAAGGATGTGAAGCAGTTGTCATGCTGTGCGGGGTGAACAGGCTGAGCTTGAGGTTCTATTGAATATCACTACTTGCACAAGTCAGGAAACAGACTTGATTGAGCTTTCAGCCAGGTTTGATGTTCTACGGATAAGGCCAGGGTGCGGGTGGGCGCCACGCCCACGCAGACGGGGATGCCGGTGAACTGGCGCACGTTGCGGTAGAGCGTGCGCGCCAGGGCCTGGGTGGTGGCCGTGTCGAAGCCGTCGAATCTCACGAACATTTCGTCGATGGAGTAGGGCTCGACGCCGGCGGAGAACTCCTCGAGGACCTCGCGCACCCGGGCGCTCATGTCGCCGTTTATGTGGAATGGAAAATCAAGAGGGATACGAACCGTTTCGTCCTTTTACTCAATAAAATACAGCGTCGCTTGTCAGGTTCTGTCTGAGAAGTCATGGCAGCAATGCTTTCCCTGTTCACTGAGCAGGAGCCCGCCAAGGCTGGCCGTTACAGCTTTCGAGCACCAGCATTCTTTGGATTTTCTGCTTTCATACCTAATGGAGATATGACTGAGCGATAGGTTTTTGGAAACAGAGGTCCCGGGGGCCTTCGCCAGTGGTGTGACAACTTCCTGTTTCAGGATGCTCTATTGCACGTCTAATTACAGACCGAAGAAGATGGCGAAAAATATGCTGGCTTTTCTTGTCTCTGTGTATTTATCATGAAGGCTGGGTAAATTTTGCACAGGACCTGCTTCATCTCATGATGTTCATCAGACTTATTCTCATTGTGATATTGACACTATCGATTCCAGCCCTTGGGTTGGCGTCGTCAGGTGTTGGTGAGCAGTGCGAGATGATGCCAGGAACATTCATGATGCATGATGCACCTGACCAGCAGGATTGTGATGTGATGGCACAAAATTTCGCATCACAACCCGACTCGAGCGATAAATGCCCGCCAATGCAGGACTGTGTTGTCGGCATGGCGCTATATATCTCCAACTCGAATTTATCCATCTATACCTTACATCCCGTTCGCGTTTCCCCTCTGCTGTATGACCCGCCTGCCGTTTTCCGTTCTACCGACGGCTTATGGCGCCCTCCTCGTTTGAGCTGACTCCCTACTGAGATTCAACTTTCGCAGCTTCTATCGACTGCGAGGTTAAGCACGACTGTGCGTTGAAAAATCTGGAGTTAGAGCATGTATCTTCACAGATATCATGTCCTGTTTGGCTGGCTAATGAATGGCTGGCTGGGCATGGCCGGAGGCGTTCATGCCTCATCACTAAGCTTTAATGATGCCCTTGCAATAGGCGTACAAAACGCCCCCGAACTGGCTGCCAGCATGTCTGGTATCGCCAGCGCTCGTGAATTGATTGAGCCTGCCGATGCACTGCCTGACCCCAGACTAAGTCTTGGTGTCACCAACTATCCCGTTTCCGGCCCCGACAGGGGCAGCCTGACAGATAGCATGATGACGATGCAGCGCATCGGTTTATCGCAGTCCATACCCAATGGCGCCAAGCGTCATGCCCGCAAGACCATTGCCGAGGCCGAGTTGGGAAATGCCCAGGCATTGCGTTCTGTGGTGCATCTCATGGTGCATCACCATACGGCGCAGGCCTGGTTCAAGCGCTACTACCTGGAACGCAAGCTTGAACAGCTTGATGAACTCGACCAAGAAAACCGCCTTCTCACGACTACCGTTCAGGCTCAGATCGCATCAGGCAGCGCCCCGCTGACTGACAGTGTGCTTGCCAGACAAGCCGTGGCCGAACTTGCCGACCGACGTGACGCTCTGGAAAGCGAGCGGATCGCAGCCATCGCCGAGCTTCGCCGCTATGTGGGCGATGCGGCCGATGAGCCGCTTGAAGGGACACCGCCTTCTTTTGCCATTGCGCCGGAAGCCCTGCGCACACGTCTGAAACGCTATCCCGAAGTACTTGCCTTGAGTGCTCAGACTCGCATTGCCGAGGCCAGACTCGCTGAAGCGAAGGCCGAAAAGCGTCCTGACTGGGGCGTTGAACTGGCCTACCAGCATCGTGATGAACGCTACGGCGACATGGTCTCGGCACAGGTGTCGTTTGATCTGCCGCTGTTCTCCGGCAGCCGTCAGGACCCGACAATTCGTGCCCGTCAGCACACCGTGGAACGCCTTCAGTTCGAATACGATGCATTGCTGCGTGAGCAAATGAGTGAGCTGGACCATCAGCTGGCCGACTACGCCGCACTATCCCAACAGCTCAATCGAGCGCAAACCACCTGGCTTGATCTCGCCAATCAGAAAGTCGAGCTGCAGTACGCCGCCTACAAAAACGGCCAGAGCACTCTCGACGCCATCCTGGCCGCACGCCGCGAACTGATCGACCAACGCCTGCGCATCATTGATCTCAAACAACAGCGCGATCTGATCGCGATGCAGCTTCACTTTTCCTATGGGGAGCCCATGAATGAATAAGAATACGCTTAAAGTGGCTGCCCTGTTGGTTACCGTGACCGCTGCTAACGTGGGCATCACCTCCTGGCTGATTCATCGGGATACATCAGGGACTGAGCCTGCATCCAAAAAAGCGCAGGACCAGAGTGAACAGCGCGAGGTGTTGTACTGGTATGACCCGATGGTGCCGGATCAGCACTTCGACCAGCCGGGGCAATCCCCGTTCATGGATATGGCACTGGTACCCAAGTATGCCGACGAAGCTGGTAATACAGATGCTGCCGTCAGGATCAATCCGGGGGTGGTACAGAACCTTGGCGTACGCACCGTCCAGGTTACCCGTACCGCGCTCACCAGCGCTATCGAGGCTGCCGCCAACGTGCAGTTCAACGACCGCGATGTAGCGATCGTCCAGACGCGCAGCTCAGGATTCGTCGAGCGCAGCTACGATCTTGCGCCGGGTGATGTGATCAAGCAGGGCGCGCCCCTGGCCGATCTGCTTATCCCCGCCTGGGGCGGTGCGCTGGAAGAGTATCTGGCTGTGCTCAATACCCATGATCGCACTCTGATTAATGCTACGCGTCAACGGCTGATACTGATGGGAATGCCGTCAGCCTTGATCGAGCGTGTCGAAAAAAACCGCCGGGCCCAACCCGTCATCACGATGCATGCGCCGATTGGCGGCACCGTGCAGCGTCTCGATGTCCGGGCAGGAATGGCGTTGGAGAAAGGTGCGCCACTGGCAGTGATCAACGGGCTGGACACCGTCTGGCTCGAAGCCGCTGTGCCTGAAGTCCAGGCCGGCCGGGTCCGCGTCGGTCAGTCTGCCACAGCGCGGTTGACCGCCTATCCTGGCGAGACGTTCGAGGGTCAGGTGATTGCCGTGCTGCCCACAAATGATCCGTCCAGCCGTACGCTGCAGGTGCGCATCGCGCTGCCCAACCCCGAGCTGCGCCTGCGTCCCGGCATGTTTGCGCGTGTCCAGCTTGAAAGCACCGCAGAAAGCGTACTGACCGTACCCAGTGAGGCCGTGCTGCACGGCAGTCAACGCGACTATGTGCTCGTCGCTGACGGTGAGGGTGGCTTCACGCCGGTAACCGTTACCCTGGGAAGACAGTCCGGTCAGCAGACCGAGATACGCGATGGGCTGCAGGAAGGCCAGCGCGTCGTGGCATCGGGTCAGTTCCTGATCGACTCCGAGGCCAGTCTGGCCGGTGCACTCGATCGTCTCGGTGATACAGAGAGTGCGGGCACTGGCAACGCGGAAGCCATGGGCAACATGAATATGGACGCCCAGAGCAGCATGTCGGCTGAAGAGGCCAGCAGTGCGTCGATTGAAAGCCGCGGACGTGTCGAGGACTTGTCTGCCACGCAGATTACCCTGTCGCATGAGCCCATCCCGGCGCTCGATTGGCCAGCGATGACGATGCCATTCGAACTGGCCGACCCAGGATTGACGGAAGATATTGAGGTCGGCGACACCGTGACCTTCACGATGCGCGAAGGTGATAGCGGTTACGTTATCGATCAGCTGCAGCAAAGCGGAGGCGCACAATGATTGCACGCGTGATTCGCTGGTCAATCGGCAACCGCTTTCTGGTGCTGCTGGCAACTGTATTCATCGCCGTTGCCGGCGTGGTCTCGGTCAAGAATATGCCGCTCGATGCACTGCCGGACCTGTCCGATGTGCAGGTCATCGTCCGTACCCCCTATCCCGGTCAGGCGCCACAGCTGGTCGAAGAGCAGGTGACCTACCCGCTTTCGACCATGATGTTGTCGGTTCCGGGGGTCAAAACGGTACGCGGCTATTCGTTCTTCGGCGATTCCTATGTCTACGTGCTGTTCGACGACGATACCGACCTTTACTGGGCGCGTTCGCGGGTGCTCGAGTATCTGAGCCAGGCCCAGGGCCAGCTACCCAATGATGTCACGCCAGTGCTGGGCCCTGATGCGACCGGCGTGGGCTGGGTGTATGAATACGCACTGGTTGATCGCAGCGGCCAGCACGATCTGTCCCAGTTGCGTAGCCTGCAGGACTGGTTCCTGAAATATGAGCTCAAGAGTCTGCCCGGCGTTGCCGAAGTCGCTACCATCGGCGGTATGGTCAAGCAGTACCAGGTGGTGCTTGACCCAGCGAAACTGGCCGCTTATGGCATTACACAGCGTCAGGTCATCTCGGCCATTCAGAATGCCAACCAGGAAACCGGCGGCTCGGTGCTTGAACTTGCCGAAACCGAGTACATGGTGCGGGCGTCCGGCTACCTCGAGTCGCTTGAGGACTTCCAGCACATTCCGCTCAGGGCCAGTGCCGAGGGCGTCCCGGTCACGCTGGGTGACGTGGCGAGGATTCAGCTCGGGCCCGAGATGCGTCGCGGCATTGCCGAGCTCAACGGCGAAGGCGAAGTGGTGGGCGGCGTGGTGGTACTGCGCTCCGGCGGCAATGCGCTGGCGACGATAGAGGCGGTCAAGGACAGACTAGCCACGCTAAAGGGCAGCCTGCCCGAAGGCGTCGAAATTGTGCCCACCTATGATCGCAGCCAGCTGATCGAGAACGCTGTCGAGAACCTGAGCCACAAGCTGATCGAAGAGTTCATCGTCGTCGCGCTGGTGTGTGTATTGTTTCTCTGGCATCTGCGCTCGGCTTTCGTCGCGATCCTGTCGCTGCCGCTGGGTCTGCTGGTTGCCTTTATGATCATGCAGTGGCAGGGCATCAATGCCAACATCATGTCGCTGGGCGGTCTGGCCATTGCCATTGGCGCAATGGTCGATGCTGCCGTGGTCATGATCGAGAACGCCCACAAGAAGCTCGAGGCCTGGCACCATGCCAATCCGGGGCAGGTGCTCAAGGGAGAACGCCGCTGGGCGGTCATCGGCGATGCCGCTGCCGAAGTAGGGCCAGCCCTGTTCTTCAGCCTGCTGATCATCACGCTGTCATTCATTCCGGTGTTCACGCTGCAGGCTCAGGAAGGTCGCCTGTTCGGGCCGCTGGCATTCACCAAGACCTATGCCATGGCCGGTGCGGCAGGCCTGTCGATTACCCTCATCCCGGTATTGATGGGCTACTGGATTCGCGGCCGAATTCCCGATGAGAACCGCAACCCGCTCAACCGGCTGCTGATCTGGTTATACCGGCCGCTGCTCAACGTCACGCTGCGTCGCCCCAAAACCACGATCTTTCTGGCGCTGGTGTTGTTGGCAAGCGCGGCCTGGCCCATCAATCGGTTGGGCAGCGAATTCATGCCACCACTCGATGAAGGCGACCTGCTCTACATGCCCTCTGCCCTGCCGGGGCTATCGGTGGGCAAGGCATCGCAATTGCTGCAGCAGACCGACCGCCTGATCAAGACCGTGCCTGAAGTGGAAAGCGTGTTCGGCAAGGCCGGCCGCGCCGAAACGGCTACTGATCCGGCGCCCCTGACCATGTTCGAGACAACGATTCGTTTTAAACCACGTGACGAGTGGCGGCCTGGTATGACGCCTGACAAGCTGGTTGAGGAGCTTGATCGCATTGTGCAGGTACCGGGCCTGACCAACGTGTGGGTGCCGCCGATTCGTAACCGCATCGACATGCTTGCCACCGGTATCAAAAGCCCGATTGGGGTCAAGGTTTCAGGTACCGACATTACTCAACTTGACCGTATTGCCCAGCAGGTCGAACAGGCAGCGAAGAAGGTGCCCGGGGTGACCTCGGCCCTGGCTGAGCGCCTCAAGGGCGGGCGCTACGTCGATATTAATATCGACCGAGCAGCAGCGGCGCGCTACGGGCTCAATATCAATGATGTGCAGGCAATCATTTCCTCAGCGATCGGTGGCAAGAACATCGCCGAATCAGTCGAAGGGCTGGCCCGCTATCCGATCAACGTGCGCTATCCACGCGCCGTGCGAGATTCGCTCGAAGAGATGCGCCAGCTACCGATTCTTACCGCCAGCGGCGCGCAGATCACTCTCGATAGCGTGGCGAATATCAGCCTGAGCGAAGGCCCGCCGATGTTGAAGAGCGAGAACGCACGCCTGACCACGCTGGTGTATGTCGACGTACGCGACCGTGATCTCGGCTCGGTAGTCGCCGATCTGCAAGAGGTGGTCGGTCAGCAGGTCAAACTCGCACCCGGTACCTCGATCGCTTACTCGGGCCAGTTCGAATATATGCAACGTGCCAATGCGCGGCTCAAGCTCGTCGTACCGGCCACACTGTTAATTATCTTCGTACTGTTTTACCTGACATTTCGCAGGATCGGTGAAGCTGTGCTGCTGATGAGCACGCTGCCTTTCGCGCTGGTTGGCGGGGTGTGGCTGCTTTATCTGCTCGGCTACAACATGTCGATTGCCACAGGGGTAGGATTCATTGCATTGGCCGGCGTCTCGGCCGAGTTCAGTGTCGTGATGCTGCTTTATCTCAAGCAGGCCATTGAACGCTATCGCGCGGCAGATGGCACTCTTGAGCCGCAGACGCTCGATGCCGCTATTCAGGAAGGGGCAGTACTGCGCGTACGTCCCAAAGCGATGACTGTAGCCGTTATTCTCGCCGGACTTATCCCGATCATGGTAGGCAGCGGTACCGGATCGGAAGTCATGAGCCGCATTGCCACGCCAATGGTCGGAGGGATGATTACCGCCCCATTCGTTTCAATGCTTCTGGTGCCCATCGTGTATCGCCTGATGCGTACCCCGCGTCATCGAGCCGCCATTTCTCATCATGCAACACAAGATTAACCGTTCCACATCTTATGAGGATTTACCCATGAATAAGCTGATTCGTCCATTGCTGACCGCTGCCACGCTGGTGCTGGCCACCCAGACACTACCTGTCATGGCAGCGGAAATACAGAATATGGACATGAAGTCATCATCGGGGCAGAACCAGACCAAAGCCGTTGAGGGCGATGGCGTGGTCAAGGCTATCGACCCACAGTCGCAGAAGATTACCCTGGCCCACGGCCCCATCGAGGCACTCAACTGGCCAGCGATGCAGATGGCCTTCAAGGTGGCTGATCCGACGCTATTGGAAGGTATTAATGTAGGCGACAAGGTTCATTTCGGACTGCAGGGCGCTGACCATGTCGTGACAGAACTGAGCAAGAACTGAAGCGTGGCTTTAGGTTGTGCCAGCCTGATAATTATATCTTGACCTTAAAGTCAACTTCAAAGTTATCGTTAGAGCGGCTTCCGAAAGCCCCTAAAACCAAAACACGATATCTGCGTATCGCTCAGCAACCTGAATAAACGAAAAAGTCACGTTCACTATTGAAAATTTCGAGGATTATACAAATGCGTAAAGTAAAAACCTTGCTCGCTACTGGTATTACATTTGCAGGTCTAGCTTCAGTATCGATGGCATTTGCCTTGACGGATACCAGCCGTACCGGACAATCCGAGGCAATGATGCAATCAATGGCTACCCATGAGCAGTCAAACTCAAACGCAATGCAGCATGAAAGCATGATGCATAACAATGGCATGATGCCTCAGATGAAAAAATGCCGTCATATGATGATGCAGGATAAAATGGAGGAAGGCTGCTAAGTAGTATTAGGTATGGGCCGGCTTTTATATAATAGAAGCCGGCCTTCAAGTCGAGTGAATGCTCGTAAAAGTAAATATTTTATATCAGTATTATTGACTGAAATGTCATAAGCGCGACATTTTAAATATATTTGTTCAACTGGTTTAAAAAGTCTTTGTATTGCGAACGCAGAGTGGCATCTTCAGGGCCATGGTGACACTATTCTGTATCAAACTATGCATGCGGGCTGATTTTCCAACCTGAGTCTGGATGCAGTTTTGCGCACAAGGGCAAGATAGATCTCAATTTCCTTGGTTCTTGATCCCGATCTCAATTGGTGTTCTGCCGTCCAGAGTGGGCACATTGTCGAGCTTGTGAATAAGACCTTTCAATTTTTCCAGATCACCCTCGGCAATAGCTCGTTCGTCGGGAGTCAAAGGCACTGCCTCTAAATATCTTCCGATAGACGACTTGCTTTCAAGGGCTTGGGCTCTTGCACTGGCTTTTGGCAAGTTAAAGTCACAACCTGCACAGGCCATGCGATGTGGGCAGCTGCTCCAGAAAGGGTTTGAACAATACGAGTCACCCAGGTCATAGAAGGTGTAGGGCTCATCTGAATGGCGAGCAATTACATCATGGTCGATCAGGATGGAGACCATATTGGCCATTTGATCAGCTTTGATAAATGATGCTGCCAGCTTGGTAGGCCGAACTCGAATATAATGTAAAGTCGAATTCGGTGAGCTATGTCCTGACCACTGCATCAACTCTATCAGCGACATGCCTTGAGGAACGCTGGCAAGCGCCGTCACTGCGGAAGCACGCCCCCTATGGCTTGTGATTCGCCCGCGACTGTCTTCTAAAGGTACACCTGCCTTGGCACACAATATAGGAATGATGGTGCCATTGATAACACCGGAACCTATGCGTTTGCCTCGAAACTGGAATAGATAGCTAACTTTTCTCCCGGTTCGCTCATCAAATAATGCGGCCTGGTTGATAGGTCTATCTTTCAGCCAAGCATCGATGTATTTCTTTACGGCTATCGCTACGGGCTTGACGAAGGGCTTGAATGTTTTGCTGGCAGGAATATCGAGGTAGCATAAGGACCCTGCTGGAGTGATAGTCCCATCCTCGTGTACCACATCATTGGTTTGGAAATGTGCGCATTCTTTGTCCAGTCGCATAATTTCATTACTGCGCAAACCTGCGTGAGTCCATATCACGGCAAGGGCTTGCACCATCGATAGGGGGTAATGAATCTCAGAAAGCAGATCATTACGTTCGAGATTGAGGCTTGCCCAAATAAGCTTGAGCCATGTCGAATCATCAATAACGCGTGGGTTAATGCCGGAGTTGAATGTTACGGATCTTGGCGTGGCCAGGTGATATCTTGGACTGAACTTTAAACGTCCCCAGCCCCACAGCTCAAAGTCTGTAAAAAAGCGTCGCAATGCATGCAAAAAACTGCGCTTTGAGTTGGCAGCGATGGGCTGTCCAAGTCCTTTGAAGTTTGTTCCCTTCGCTGATTTCAAAGCCCATTCCCCGACAGTCATCCGATCAACAGCGGCAATGAAGGCAGCGCAAGTAGACATGCTCCAATCGATGGGCGCTGCAGTGTCGGGTTGCTCACGTTTCAACCAAAGACCAGTTCTCAGGAGAAAACTGTAATTACTTTCACGTGTGTGGGGACGTAAGGTGGATGTATCACGCCAGCGACGACACCACATTACCCAAGCTGGGTCGATGCCTTCGATGCTTTTTTCTCGCCAACTGATATAGCCTCGCATACGAATAGGTTTCGACAGGATGCCCATTGCAGCTAGTCCGTGAGATACCTTTCCAATCGATCTCGCAACACCTTCGCTTCGATGCTGCTGACCCTTCAAAAGCAGTTCCTCAGTGAATGTCTCCAGTCGCGGATCGCCATTTTCCAGCATCAATGTGCCCAGTACGCTGGAAAGGAACTGTTCAAGATGAAGCGCAGCATAACCTAGCGATCTCAACGCTCGGCTTAATCGAACGTGCTCATGTCTGAATACTTCATGGCCAAAGATAAAAGAGGCGTATGTCGCCGGGTGCCGGAATTTATCAAGGCGCTGTGGTACTCGAAAACCGCCAAGGTGATAGGCAACAGAAGCAAGGTAAGGTCGTGATCCTGCTTTGCTAATGAGTAAAGTCAGCCACTGTGACTCAGTCCAAAGCCAGTGGGGTTTGCCAGTCTTGCTGATATTCCAGAGAATGGCTGCCACCGAAATGATTGCTAAACGCATGGAAACCCCACTGTGAGTCGCCAGGTCAATGAGCGGTCTCATGAGTCCGGGTATCTCCGATTGTAGATAGCACCAGTCCGAACGGTAAGAACGATTGGAAAGTATGGTCAGTTCCAGATTCGATAGAGTAGTTTGACGTTCGTATTGACTCACATCGAATGGAATATAGTCGGCGGAAGAGGTGTTCATTGTGATACCTCATTCTCGAAGAGTTCACAAAAAATCCGAGCATCTAGGCTGCTTACAGAGTGCGACATCTTTGCAGTTAAGTCTGCTCCCGATAGATGGAGGTAAGCCAACGTGGTTTTGGGATCGCGATGTCCTGCATAGGTGGTTAATTCATGAAGCTTCCAGCCGGCCCGGGCCAGATGGGTCAGACGAAGATGACGAAAGGTATGAGTGCTAATGTGCGATAGTTGTGCCTTCTTTGCCCAGCCTTCAACTGTTTTGCTCCACGTCCAATGAGTCAATGATGAGCCACGATTGCGGTCCGATTCTGATCGAAACAGCGAACCACTTGACCAGCCGGCACGGCGAAGGACATGCATATGCTCGATTAATACTCACATCTACCAATGCCGCCAAGATGTATGGTTTGTACCCACGCAAAGGCAGCATCGCAATCGGGGCGGATGCTGACCTGGTCATCTGGAATGAAGGCGACCCGGTACGGGTTACCAACGACATGTTGCATCACAACGTTGATTACACCCCCTATGAAGGCATGCAGCTAAGTGCATGGCCTGCAGTAACGCTGGCACGAGGCGAGGTCGTCTGGGACGGCGAACCAAGGGCTAAGCCGGGGCATGGGAAGTTTTTAACCTGCGAAAGGCCTGTTCCCGCTCAATCCCGTCGTCGTCAAAATGAACTGCCGCTATGAATGGCACGACCGAGGTAGCAGCGGCATTGCTTCATGCTTGGCGAGAGCGGCGAAATTTGCCGCATGATGGGCTCGGTTTGATGACCGAAACCGACGCTTATCGGGTTCAGCAAATCGTCGCCTCGGAGCTTGGTTGGTTCAGTGAGTCTTCGGTGACAGCCTGGAAGCTTGGTGGAAGCCCAGGGAAGTTGGTCAGCGCCGCGCGTGTCCCGAGCCGCGCAATTCATCTATCAGGTTGGGAGGTTCCTGATGGCTATTGCAACCGGTTCGGAATCGAGGGTGAACTGATCGTACAACTTGGACGAGATGTCGATGGCGATGTCGATCGCGCGGCAGTATATGAAGCGATCGAAGCATGGCAGGTCGGGATTGAGTTGTGCGATACGCGTTTTCAAAATGGTGAGCGAGCTCATCCATTGCTTCGTCTGGCCGACCAACAACTCAACCGCGCGTTGGTTTTAGGGGAAATAATCCACCCTCCCGCAGACTGGTCGGAGCAGGCTGTCGAGGTTTGGGTAGATGGGAGACTGCAGATCTCCGGTATTGGAAGCCATCCCTTCACGGACCCCTTGGCTTCGATACCATGGTTGGCGAGGCATGCAGCGACTCAGAACCGGCCATTGAAAGCTGGTGATTTGTTCGCCACAGGAAGCTGGACAGGCCTGCTTTGGGCCCGGCCAGGCGCAAATGTGAAAGTTGCGTTTCCAGTCTTAGGAGAGGTGTTGCTCTCAACCGGCCCGCTTAGAAACGATTTGAAGATGCCACCCTTGATTTCATGGGGTTGAATCACGATGTTCATACAAACACGGTGAGTTATGGCGAATTGCGCAATCTGATGACGGAGCTGCGCGACAGCTTCTGAAGGTGAGGCGAGCAGGCTCGCCTCTGGTTTTTCGGACAGCCCGTTTTCGGCCGATTCTGTTGAAAAAGTAGCTGTTTCCCCATGCCGCCGGTAAAGCTCTTTCACCGGCACACCGGCCCCTGCCTGCTTGAGAAGTCGAAAATCTGTTCTCCCGTAAAATGCTTTTCACTGCCGTCTCCCGCTCGGAAAACGGACTCCACTAACTTCAGCTTGGGACTGAAATCGGGGAGCAGGTCACTTGCTACTTCAATCGCGTGTTATTAAAGAATCGAATTTATGAAAAAGTCTCCTCCAATACACATGAAGTCACCTTGTAAAAATAATTTTTACAGCAGTGTTCTATTGGATGATTTGCTCACCGCGCTGCGCAGGTTGTCCGGCACCACGATCTCCGGCACGCCGCCGAGGAAGGCGAAGCAACGGGTGTGCGAGCCCAGCCAGTCCGGCAGTTGCTGCGACCAGGTGGCTTCGGCGAAGGTGTAGCCGGACGCACCAAGCACCGCGACGAACATCTGCTCCTGGCGGATCTCGCCGCTATGGCGGTCGATCACCGGCACCGTCTGGCCAGCTTAGTCGACGGATAGCTTCTCGCCGACGCGGTGCTCCTGACGCATCACCACGTCCAGCTTGCTCTGCCAGACTCGGTAATTTTCGCAGAACCAGCTGTACCGGAAGCCCTGCGGCTGGCTCAGGCGGTACTCCTGCCAGAGCAGCGCCAGGGTTACGCCGGGGCGGCGCAGTTCGGCATGCACCCATGCCCAATCGGGCAGGGGCCGCTGCTCACTGGCAACCGCAGGGGCCGGCGGGAACAGTTGCTACTCCAACTCGGCATTCGACAACGAACAGGGCCAGGTGAGACCGCTGGTGGCAAAGCGGCAGAGATAATCACCGGCACTGCTGTGGCTAATGCCCAGGCTGCGGGCGATCTTGCGCACGGACAGGCCTCAGTCGAACTGAGGCGCAACATCTCTCGGATTTTACGCATGGATAAACGCTCCACGGCGACCTCTTCGCTTTGAAAAAGAGGCCGATGGTAGCGAAATCCTGCGTAGCTGCCTGCCAGAAAAGTGTCCGGTTGGCCGTAGAATCACTGTCCGGATGTGCGTGGAATGGGTGTCCGAGTTAGCATGGAGTCCGCTATTTTGCAGAGCCTCCGCGCCGCGTCAGCCGCAGCCCGAGGACTTCATCCGCGGCGACCGCCTGGTGGGTGTACGAGCGCGTCGCCCAGGGGATGGCGGCTGCGCAGAAGTCCGGGGTGTTGGAACTGGGTGGGCTTCGTGACCGACCCGGGCAGCGACCAAGGTGAGCCGAAAGACACCCCCATGAAACTGCATCGGCACGCCCGCTGACGCTGGCGTGTCATCGTCGGCTGCACCGATCACGGACACCAGCATGTGTGAGCGCCTTCGTCGAAGATTCGACGATCACCGATGATGACCAGGCGCGCGGCACGGTTGACGGCGTCGTCCGCTGCCAGTTTTGCCGTCAACTCGGCGCTGATGCCGGCAGGGTCGCCCATGGCCAGGGCGATGATCGGCAGCTCGGATACGTCGTGACGCGGGGGGGAAAGAGCCATGGTGTCTCCTCATCGTGGGGAGCAGCACTTCGTGGGAAGCACTCGCTTGAGGAGGAGATTGCGCTCAAATCTAAAATGTATACATTATACGTTGGTATGGAGGCAGAAATTGGTCAGGGCGCAGTATGATGGCTTCAGACTTTTCGCGGAGGCGTCCTTCATTGAGCGCTTCCAAGCTGAATCGATACATTCCATGCATCAATTTCAACTACTGGTCTGACATTCATGAAGAAGACAACCGTGTCCGCCACGTCATCGCCTCGATCCGCGATTGCCCGGCATTCGCTTCATGATGCGATTACCAGCCACCTTCGTGACATGATCATCGAGGGGGAGCTTGAACCGGGTAAGCGCATCTACGAAGGCCCGTTGTGCGAGCGTCTTGGCGTATCGCGGACCCCCCTGCGGGAAGCGCTGCGCTATCTGGCCAGCGAGGGCCTGGTTGAGCTGACACCACAGCGTGGCGCCTCGGTTCGCCGCTTTTCGGCCAAGGACATTCAAGACATGCTCGTGTTGATTCGCGCGCTCGAGGAGCTGGCGGGGCGCCTGGCCTGTATCGAAGCGAGCGACGAGGAGATCGCCGAGGTGCGAAAGCTTCACGACGACATGCTGGATTACTATCGGGAGGAAAATCGGCTCGATTACTACAAGACCAATCAGCGTATCCACTCTGCCATCGCGGCGTTGAGTCATAACGAGTCGCTGATTCAGGTTCATGCCTCGCTGCAATCAAAGCTCAAGCGCGTACGGTTCATCGGACACGAAGGGCGGGAAAAGTGGGCGGCGGCGGTCGCCGAGCATGAGTCGATGATCAAGGCCCTCGAGGGGAGAAATGCGCCAGCGCTGGTTAATGCGCTGAGCGAACACCTCGAACATGCCTGGGAGCGAGTGCGTGATGTCGTGTCGTAATCGCGGCCAAAGGGTTAAGGAGGGGATTTCCGACATCCATATACTCATAAACCAACTTGCATTGTCGGCAATCTCTTACACGAAAATCAGATCTTAGATCTATTTACTTCCAAGCCGTGGCGCTATGATTTTGGTCCGTTGTAGATCCTTGGGCTCCCCCCGACTTCGGTCGGGGGTTTTTATACCAGGAACTGACCTCCATTTTTTTCAGTCGTCAGCCAGCTGGCCAGAAAATTTAGCCCAGACGGCGCTTTCGACTATTCGGATTTGTCGGTACAAAAGTTACCTCTAAATTAGATATGTTATTTAACACAGGATAATTTATTTTGGGTGAGCGGGGTTTAACGGGCTCATGGGTTGGCAACGAAGCTTATTGGCCGGGTAAAGTCATCCATAACTGAAGCGGATAGATTGAAGAATAGCGGTAACAGCCGCATTCAGGGATAGCGGCATTGAAGCGATCTATTGGATAGATCGCCTTTACTTTCTTTCAAGGATGGCGGTAGAGGAACCCGTGAAGGAAGACGGAGCCATGGAAGCGGTACAGAGCAGTCCGCGACTTTCAGCAAGTTAGGCGTGTGCTGATCGAAAGCCCGGCCGGCCAGCGATGATCGGTCGGGCTTTCTCTTGTCTGATGGGGAGAGCCCATCCTGGGTATCACTACTGGCATGGAGAAGCTTGCAAGTCTAAGTGGTTGGATTTACTATCAAAACCGTTGCGGGTGTAGCTCAATGGTAGAGCAGAAGCTTCCCAAGCTTAAGACGAGGGTTCGATTCCCTTCACCCGCTCCATCCTTGTTTATCCGTCACCTTATCTTATTGCTTATAAATGATTGTTTATAAAGAACAATCGTGATCTTTTGCTCCGCTTGGCCCAGCTTAGGCGCCGGATGGCAGACGAGGCAACGCGAATCTACAGTAGATCCGCTACGCTGATGAGGACAGCTCAGAAAAAGGAGACGTCCTCATGGCAGAAGCCCTTACCAAATGCCCGAAATGTGGTAACGAAACGCTTGATGTTCCCTCTGGCGATGCACCGGATCAGGAGGTTCGTTGTACGTCCTGCGGTGCCGTCGTTGGTAAGAGATCGGACTTTACCAGTGACATGCAGAAGCGAGAGGAGGCTTTCGTCAAGGAAGAGGTTGCAGACAAAGTCGATAGATCGCTTCCGGGCAGCGATACGACGAAAAAGTAAACATTGACTCGTGAGCGGTGATCAAGATCAATAACGCCACTCTCCAGGAGTGGCGTTGTCGGTCACTTCCTGTCATTCATGCCTGGGGCGGCCTTGCGGTCCTATCGGATTTTTGAGCGCCAGGCGAATGGCCTTGTCTCTATCAAAGCCTTGGTCGGTCAATTTCTTTACCCGCGTCTTGAGTGTGCCTAGAGGCATCCCGTGTTGTTCGGCGAGAGCTGCCAGACTTTTCTTATCAGAGGTTATCCTTTTTTTTATGAGAGGCTCCACTCGATCCTTCACCATCATCCTCATTACGACCTCATTGTCAGCCATTTGCGATACGCAATATCTCCTATTACGCATTGATATATAAACGGCAGGAGGCCAAGAAAATTTAGGCTTTATATGACTATCAGACAAACTTATTCAGTATTGTCTTCGATGGACGGCTTCTCGAGGCCCAATCAAGGAGCTTGGCCTTGTTATTTGGCTTATTTGGAAGAACTCATACGGCGCTGCTGAGGTCACTGACTCCTGGAAACAGAGTCGAAGAGAGGCTAGATAGCATCGATTAGAGAGCGTGTCATGAAATTGAGCGGTGAGGCGGTGGCCTAAGGCAGGGTGGCGGTTGTTCGCGAGACGCCACAGCCGCCACGATCCTGCGAGGAGCTTTAGCGGGGATTACGATCCGAGCCGGGTTTCGGACCGTTTTTACGCTGTTGGTACTTGTCATAGGCTTGTTTGGCCGTGCGTTTGGCTTTTTCCCGGTTCTCCGGCTTTCTTAGCCAGCTGGCGATGGCCGCGCCGATCATCTTCTTCATGTCATCCTCCTGATTCGGAGTGGTCGAAACACCGGTGCGTTGTTGCAGGATCCCATCTGCGGGAGCCTGGCTCAATCGACGCTCCCGATGGGTGACGTGTCATTACCGTTGAGGCGTTCGGCCTCCATCTCGGCCTCCTCCGAAAACGCATGGCGGGAATGGATCCAGCGGTCATCGCCGCTTTCGTCATAGCGGCTGTCGACGACCAGCCATTCAGGAGCTTGTTGCGTTTCGTTGATGTCGGAATGACGCACGACGAATGAGTTCACGGAATCTCCCTGTCTTGACCGCGTTCTGTCTTGATGATGGCGTCAATCTTGGCAGCTATCCTGCTGATGCGACACCGTTGACATCGAAAAGGGGCCGAGGCCCCTTTGGCTCGCCCCGCAGGGTCACTGGCTCTCGATGGCGTCACCGGCCGCGTCGCTTTGACCTTCGGCGTTGATATCATCGAGCTGGTCGGAATCGGGAACGTCGGTCGTTTCGTCCGTCTCGGACTCGACGGCGTTCAGAGACTCTTCCGTGGCCTGGCTATGGCCCGACGCCGCATCCGACTGCTCGCCGCTGGATTCGGTGACACCGCTACCTTCGGTCAAAGGTTCTTCATTGGCTTCGTAGGCTTCCTCCATCGCCTCGCTCTGCGCGAGCGCGTGGCCTGCTGCGCCCATCAGTAGCATGGCAGTCAAGGAGGCAGTGATCAGATTCTTTCTCATGACAAGGTCCTTTTGCTAGAGATCTACGTGATTAAGAGAACTACGGTGATATAGAGAACGACAGCGTCGAAGATGACGATACCGAACACGATAGGAGGTGGACACGGCAACCACCTACAGTGTCACGCACCTTCACTATAGTTCATAAACCCGATCTGACGGGAGGAATCCATTCCTTATGGCGCTGTTGGCGCCGTTGTCACTAGGGGATGTCGTTGTCGGCTTGAAGTAGGGCGAGGTCGTCGCCATCTCTCGTCATTATGGATTCACGCGTTGTGCGTGGATCCGACGTGGCGGCCAGGAGGATCTGACCATGAATGCTCAAGATTATCTTGCCAAAAAGGGAATCGCGCTCGACAAGGAAGAGGAAAAGCCGCAGTCGCTCGAGGAGAAGGCCTGGGCCCGAGCCAGAGAGGCCATGGAGCATGGCCCTCGCAGCGGCACGCCTCATGACTGGGAGGACTGGGAGCGCCATCATGAGGCGCTGGCTTCCGAGTCCCGCTCGATCAGCGCCAAGGTCAGCTCGCGTCGCTCGTCTCGCGAGGCCCCGGAAGACGATCACGAGTGAGAAGAGCGCCCAGGTCGGCAGCGTTGGAGGCGAAAGAACGCTATGCTGTGACCGGGTGAATCAAGATTTTTCAACGGGATGTCGTCATCTCGTCTACTTTGAGAATCCAAAGGTTTCGGTTTCTCGAAGCACTGGGATTTTTCGAAGTACTGCGATTTTTCGAAGCACTGCAACGGATTGTCGAACACAAACGATGTCGTTCCGAGCATAGGAGGCCATATGGACATCATTCGCATCATCTTCGCTATTCTTCTACCGCCGGTTGGGGTATTCCTGCAGGTGGGGCTGGGGCTGCAGTTCTGGATCAACGTCGTGTTGACGTTGCTGGGGTACATACCGGGCATCATCCACGCGATCTGGATCATCGCGACGCGCTGAGGCTGCGCAGCGACTCGTTCATCGGCTTCCTTCGGGAAGCCGATGTCGTTTCAGCGACTCCGATAATGGTAAAGAATCCGTTCGTCCTTGCGCGGCCCGACGATGCGCCACGCGAGATCGATCCCGTCCTCCGTCAACGTCAGTCTGGCGCTATAGGCATCGGCAGCACACTGATGTACCTCTGCGCTGACCAGGGTGTCATCGTTTTCGACGACCAGGTCGAAGAGCGAGACGGCATCCTCAACGCCACGGCGCTCGTGGGAAAGCGCAATTCGATCCGGGTGGATATCCCAGCGGTAGACGTTGCGCATGGGTACGCTGCGGGTCTGGCCATCCAGGGTGAAGGTGCCCGACTCGAAGAAGCGCACGCTGTGGTTCTCTCGAGTCACCTCGATCCTGCCTTCGCCACGACCATTCCAGCCTACCGCCGAGGCCTGGCCCGATTGCGCGCTGAACACGAAGCGCGAGAGGTTGGGCAACAGCGACTCTAGCCGTATAATGGCTGTCAACTTGTCGTTTTCATAAGGTTGACCATTCATGTCGTATCTCGTCGGTGTCACGGCGTTGTGGGCTTTTTCGTTCAGTCTGATCGGTGTCTATCTCTCCGGCCAGGTCGACAGCTACTTCGCCGTCATGGCGCGAATTTTGCTCGCGACCGCGATTTTCCTGCCGTTTCTGCGTCCCGCTGCCCTGCGCTGGTCTTCCCGCCTCGGCTTGATGGCCATCGGCAGTCTCCAGCTTGGCGTGATGTACCTTTTCTTCTACCAGTCCTTCCTCTTGCTTACCGTGCCGGAAGTGCTGCTGTTTACCATTTTCACGCCGCTTTATATCACGCTTGTCGATGACCTGCTGGCGCGGCGCTTTTCGCCACGCTACCTGGTGGTGGCAGCGTTGGCCGTGGTGGGCGCGGCCGTCATCCGGTATGACGGCGTCACGAACGATTACTGGCTGGGGTTCCTGGTCGTGCAGGGCGCCAACCTGAGCTTTGCGCTGGGGCAGGTCGCGTATCGGCACCTGGCACGCAGCCTGCCCGATGGCGTGGCGCATCGCCACCTGTTCGGCTGGTTCTATCTGGGCGCGCTCTGCGTTGCCATACCGGCATTCTGGCTGCTGGGCGACTCGGCGAAGTTGCCCACGACGCCGCTGCAGTGGGGCGTTCTGGGGTGGCTGGGTCTCGTCGCCTCGGGGCTAGGTTATTTCCTCTGGAACAAGGGGGCCTGCCGCGTCGATGCCGGCACGCTGGCGATCATGAACAACGCCCTGATTCCCGCCGGATTGGTCGTCAACCTGATGATCTGGAACCGGGACGCCGACCTGGCACGCCTGGGGATCGGTGCCGTGATCCTGGCCGGTTCGCTGTGGCTCAATGTGCGCTGGGCGAAGCGCTCCGGGGTGGTAGCGGCAACGCCAGCGGCCAGTCGTCCCTGACCACGAAGAGCCGGCATCGCCGATCATCCGGAAGGATCAGCAGCAGATGCGCGGGCCTGCCGGGAGCGCTGAAAGAGTGGGCCAGTTCATGGTCCAGCATCGCCAGCGGCATCGGTTCGGTCGCGGGCGGCGCAAGCCAGTGAGGCTTGGCCAGCCGATGGCCGCGAGTCCCTTCCGGTAGCAACCGGATCAGTGAAGGCCAGGCTTGCCAGTGACACCACAGGCCCTGTTCGGCCCCGGCATTGGCAAGCCTTGGCAAAGGCAGGTGCTGATTCCACGGGTGGTAGAGACATCCCGGCATGATGATGCGCTGTTGCAGCGTGCCGGTGGCGTCCAGGGCCTGGCGCTCGCGATCGGCTGCCGGGGATCGGCCCCCGGGGAGCTGATGAGACGCCAGGCGATGGCATTTGATGGCCAGTGAGTCGAAGCTGCCGATGCCGATCCAGCGCGCGGCATTTCGGTCGTCGCCCGGACCTTGGGGCAGGCCGAGAAAAAACTTGATCGCCAGCTCGGCATGGAAGGTCTGTGGATCGTGGCAACCTCGATTCGCTTCCGTCACCGAGCCCTCGGCCCACCCGGAAGCGTAGAGCAGGTCGAGCTCGCCAAGGGTCTGCCTATTCTCGCGCAGCGCCACGTTATGGGCCAGAAGCCGGGTGCGCGGTGCGTGATCCAGAATCCATTGCCATAGCGTTTCGTGATAGATACCCAGACGCTGTGATCGGCGTGCCAGGCGCCTTTGCTGGAAGCGCTCCCCTTGATCCTCTTGCTGACGCAGCCAGGTGCGCCTTCGTCGCGGTTCCTCCAACCCGAGCTCGGCCAAGGTGGGCCGGCCGACATAGTCCAGCGTCGCCATGTCTGGCGCATGCAGCAGCCAGGCGATATCGCGGACCCAAGGCTGACGAAGCGATGCCAGATCTTCCCGCAGCGCGTCATCGAGAGGGACGAAGGCATCGAGCAAGAGGGAGGCTCCGTGGGGTCGTGCATTGGCCGGCATGACGCTGTACGCCTTCGGTACTCCGCGGTCTCGTCATCGACGGCATTCCATCATTCGGGCTCGCGGTAGAAGTTGAATTCGCGTGTCCGCGCCGTCCGCTCCAGGGTAGCCATCCAGCCCGGTGAGATGCTGCGGTGATGGAAGAACAGCGCGCCGTGGGTGATGTCGGGAAGGGTACCGTTGAGCGCACGGCGCGCCACGTCTCTTGCCGCCGCGTATTGCTCGGGCTCGGTGGCTTCGTCGGGGCGGCCATCGCACCACCACGAGAACTGGCACTGCCCGGTCTCCGAGCCTTGCTGGACGATGTCGCACAGGCTCGATGGAAATTCCGGATTTCCCAGCCGGTTCATGATCACGTTGGCTACCGCCTGCATCTCGCGCTGATCGGTGCCCTTGGCTTCCCAGTAGATCGATCTCGCCAGGCAGGTAATGGCGTCGTCGAGCGGTGCCAGGCCGCGAGGGTCGACCGCCTCCGTGCCCGCTGGTGTCAGTCGTGCCGCGTCCGGGGCCGGTTCGATCTTGTCCGTCTCGACGACGCGCTGTTCGAGCTGCTCGGCTTTCTGGCGGGCGATCTCGGCTTTCGTCAGTGGCGGTTCGGCCAGTGCCGACGCGCCTTGCAATAGCAGACCCGTCAGCAAGAGAGCTCCCGTCAGGCGCCGATATCGATCAGATGGCCTGATCATCGCTGCCGATCGTCTGGATGACCTCGAAGCCTTCGAACTTGGGCGGCCCGAGATAGAGACCCTCGCGGCGGCTCTGGCCGGCGTTGGCGTGGGCGGCACGGAAGGCCTCCGAGTGCGTCCACGCCTCGAAATGCTGGCGGGTGCGCCAGAGGGTATGGGAGGCGTAGAGAACGTGATCTTCCTCCGCCGGACCGCGCAACATGTGGAATTCGACGAACCCGGGCAGCCCCTGAAGATGCGTTTCGCGCTCCAGCCACAGCGTCTCGAACTCCTCGGTGCGTTCCGGATTGACGCGAAAGCGGTTCATGGCGATGAACATGAGTCGACTCCTGATTGGGAAAACCGGCGCCCGGCGGCGAGGGAGCCGTATGAACGAACCGAACGAACGACGTCGCCGCGCGTTTTCGGACATGACCGAGCAACATTGCCAGCATCCGGTGGCAAAAGTCGAGCCGGCAAATGGCGAGTCGGGTCCGTTGACGTCCATGCGAGTTAGTGGACTAATCGAGGCAACAGTTCCCGCTCCCGGTCATCATCCATGGATATTCCGCACCAGCGCCTGGTCTACTTTCGCGTCACGGTCGAATCCGGCTCGTTGCGCAAGGCGGCGGCAAGGCTCGATATCGCCCCCTCGGCAGTCAGCCGACAGATTGCGCTGCTGGAATCGGCCTTCGGGGCGCCATTGCTCGAGCGCACGCCGCGAGGGATCAGGCCCACGCCCGTCGGTGAAATGGCACTGGATTATTGCCGCAGGCGAGGGGAGCTGGACGACGATTTCATCACGCGGCTGGAGGCCTATCAGCGCCTGGAAACCGGTACGATCTCGCTGGTCGTGGGCGAGGGCTTTATCGACGACCTGATCGATGCGCCGCTAAGAGCCTTCGCCGAGCGCTACCGCGGGATACGTCTCGACATCGAGCAGGCCGGCACCGACGAGATCATCGAGTCCGTGGTCGAGGATCGGGCGCATATCGGGCTGATGTTCCATGAGCGAGTGCATCCGCAGATCCGCTTCTGGGCCTCCAGCGGGCAGCCGCTGCTGGCGATCTGCCCCGTCGATCACCCCCTGGCGCGGGAGGCGCATCCGGTCTCGCTGCAACGGCTCGGCGAGATGCCCATGGCGCTGTGGAACACCGGGCATGGTGTTCGTCGGCTGGTGGATCAGGCCTTCGTGCAAGCGGGGCTGCGTCCGCAAGTCGCCGTGGAAACCAACTCGATGGCGGTGCTGCGCCGCGCCGTGGTGGCGGGAATGGGGATCACGCTACTGCCGCGCTTTGCCGTCGCTCGTGAACTGGCCGAAGGGAGTGTCGTCGCCGTTCCCGTTGCCTCGATGCTTTTCCAGAACTCCCAGGCGCACATGATCACTCGGGTGGGTCGGCGTCAGCCTGAGGCCAGTCTCAAGCTGCTGCGTCATCTGAGCGCCTGGATGCAGGCATTCCGCTCGCCCGGCGATCCTTGACTGCCCGGTGTCGGCGTCGTTCGGGTCGTATCTAACGTTGCTCGAAGCGGAGTAGCGTCCCCAGTACGCCGGACGCGATGTCGGCCTGGGTCTCGCTGTGACGGTGGTAGTCGATGCCCTGGCTGTCCCAGCAGGCGATCGCCGCATCCAGGTCTCGGCAGGTAAGCGTAAGCGCCACGGCGCGCGGCGGTTCCGGTTCGATATCGCCGAGGGTCGGGAAGGTCGCCGCCAGTGTCTGGCGATCGAGCAGGTGACAATCGCCCTTGTGGGTATGGATGGTCCAGGCGGTGTCGCTGCCGCGGACCGAGCTGTCGCCGTGAATGCGCCGGAAGTGCTCGATGTCGTAAGCCGGGTCGTCGCTGACGTACCAGACATCGGCGATCGAGGTTGCGGTATTGGCATGAGCTTCCTGCGTCGGATCGACACGAAACAGCTCGGGGCGCAGTTGCTGGCAGAGGAACTGGGTCAGAAAGGGACGTTCCGGATCGTGCAGCATGTCCAGCGCCACGCTCACTTCCTCGTTGCGGCCGCCGGGCAGATGCGCCATGCGGCGGAAGATGATCGGGCACGCCTCGGAAAATCCCCGTGCCGCCACCAGAGCGTGATCGCGCTGGATGCTGTCGCTGTCGAGCGCCACCATGGCGATGCCGTCACCCACCGTGATCAGGCGCGCCTCGATCAGACGACCAAACTGGAAACCGTTGTCGTCCTGATAGTCCAGGCATTCCGGGCGACCGATGCCGATCAGCTCGATGAAGTTGTTGCTGAAGAACAGCAGATGGTTGTCTGTGCCCCAGGGGTGCCGGTGGCGCGAATTGACGTTGAAGCCGAGATCTCTCGCCGCCTGGGCGGCGTGATCGAGATGATTGACCGCCAGTAAGGGGTGATCGATGCCGAAGCTCATGAGCCTTTCATCCGTGGTGTGGTTGTCTGCAGTATTGCCCAATATCGGAATTCCTGAAGGCAGGGTACGGGATAAGCCTTCGGTTTTCTCACCTCAGCGCCGCCATGGCGCGGTCGATGTCTTCCTTCGTGTTGTGCCAATGCGGCGAGATCCGCACCAGGGCGCCGGCGGTCGGCAACCTGACGTTCAAGGGTTCGGCGGCGGTATCGCATACCTTGGCAACGATGCCGGCCGCATCGAGCTTCTGGTGAATCTGTAACGGTGCAGCGTCCGGCAGGTGGATCGTGGCGATGCCGCTTTCCGGCCGTTGCAGCAGCGGCCGAAACCCTCGTTCGCGGGCCAGCTCGTAGACCCGCTCGGTCAGCGTCGTCAGATGTTCGCGCAACGCCTCCAGCGTGATCTGCTGCAGTTCGTTGATCGCCGCTGTCAGCGCGACCTGATTCATGATCGAGACGTCCGAGGCATCGAAGCGCCGCGCCTGGGGGAGGTCGAGAAAACGCTGGGTTTCCCGGTCCAGCCGCAATCCCGCCAGTTCCGGCGCCGGGTTGGGATGCATCATGGCCACTGCCGGCTGGCTGACGTAGAGCAGCGCCATGCCGCGGGGGCCACGGAGCCACTTGCGAGTGGTGGCGACCAGTACGTCGCAGCCGAGCCGGCGCACATCGACTTCAGTCTGACCCAAGCCCTGGGCAGCATCCACGATCAGCGGGCAGTGTGATGGTCGAGGCAGATTCCCCAACGCTTCGACATCGTAGCGACGGCCTTCGATACTGGTCACCAGCGGCGTCAGAATCGCCGCCACGTCCTCGCCGATCTGACCCGCGATCGCCACGGGATCGAACTGACCGTCGGCATCGGTCGCCAGCAGCTCGATGTTGCGTGGCGACTCGTCGCTAAGGCGTCGCAGCAAGACGATATTAGAGGCCCACTCGCCGGGTGCGATCAGTAGACGCCGGCCGGCGAGATTCAGATTACCGACCACCTGGGCCATGAGCTGGGACGTGCTCGTGCCGAAAGCGACCTGAGGTTCGGGAGCGCCGATCAGGGTGGCGGCCCGGGTTCTCGTTGTCGGCAGGTCCCAGATCGCACTTTCGAGACGCTGGCGCGGGTAGGCCGCCATCTCCGCTTCCAGCCACTCTCCTAGACGTGCCGAAACCGCCGGGCTTTGCAGACCGACGGAGGCGTTATTGAGATAGCACAGATCGGATGGCTGCACGGGAGTTCCTGCCTTGGCGGTCGGGTTCACCCTGTATGCTGCCGGGGAATCGCTACCCGCGCCACCTCAATGGGTGCGAATCGAGCAGGATGCCTGCCTCGTTCCAACGAATTCGGGGCAGGCGGGCGACCGAGGCCGCCCGGAACCGATTATTCGTGGCCGCTGCCGTAGCCCATGGCGACGCTGGCTTCGACGCCGGTCTCGACCCAGACGCTCTGCGGTACGGTGTACTCACGCAGACCGTCGAGGCCGCTGGAGCGGCCAAAGCCGCTATCGCGGAAGCCACCGAAGGGCGACATCACGTTGATCGCCTTGTAGCTGTTGATCCAGACGGTGCCGGCGCGCAGTTGGCCGGCGACACGATGCGCCTTGGCCGGGTCCTGCGTCCATACCGCGCCGGCGAGTCCGAAGCGGGTGCCATTGGCGAGACGAATGGCGTCGGCTTCGTCATCGAACGGCATGGCGACCACGACCGGGCCGAAGACTTCCTCGCAGGCGATCTCCATCGAGGCATCGACATCGGCGATGACCGTCGGCGCGAGATAGTAGCCGTCGGCGCCTTCCGGCAAGCCCAAGGGGCGCGTACCGCCGGTGACAACGCGAGCGCCAGCGGCCCTGGCGCGCTCGATCATGCCGGTGACGTGCTCGAACTGGCGCACATTCTGCAGTGGGCCCATGCGGGTGGCTTCGTCTGCCGGCAGGCCGACGGTGATCTGGCTGGCGGCGCGGCCGACGCGTTCGACCACGGCGTCGAAAACATTCCGCTGGATCAGCAGCCGCGACCCGGCCACGCAGCTCTGCCCGGCTGCGGCGAAAACTGCCGCCTGCGCACCCGCCACGGCATCGTCGAGCCGGGCATCGTCGAAGATGATATTGGCCGATTTGCCTCCGAGCTCGAGCACGCTGGGGACCAGCC
>Ga0208300_100359_pt1 | contig 36454 bp, 56 predicted proteins | sample 23_taG_FD_184096 | JGI IMG/M metagenome (GOLD analysis project Ga0208300, IMG submission 184096) | Marine viral communities from Cariaco Basin, Caribbean Sea - 23_WHOI_OMZ (SPAdes) (version 2) | ecosystem: Environmental > Aquatic > Marine > Oceanic | place: Caribbean Sea: Cariaco Basin...
TGCAGACATTGTAAGGTATTGCAAGCCTGTTGCACCTGTGCTTGAAACTTCATAATCGGCTGGTGTGCCTGGGTTGTTTGTAACATCAACCGTTAATTTACTACCATCATAAGTGACAGTGTAAGTCTCCCAATTACCTATGCTTGGACAGCTAGTTCCTTGTGAACTTCCATTAGATGAACCATCATTAAATTCATAAACAGTAACCTTACAATTATTTACTGTTCTTACACCAGCCCAATCACCACTACCCCATGATGTTAGATCACCAGGAGTGCCAGTCCAACCACTATCGTCTGCAAATCCTATTGCAAAGTCTTGGTTAGAACCACTGTTTCGTCTAAGATCAAACTGCATTGACCAAGTGTCTCCTAACGGTGTTCCCAAGTCATAGTATGCGTATGCAGGGTTTGATGTTCCACTATATGCAATATCTATTTCACCATTACCTGAATCATGCTGTGCAGTTGTTCCACTGTTCATGTATACGAATCCTGGGTCTGTTGTTAAGTCATCATCCATTATTGTAGCAGTAGTTGTTCCACTCTGATACTGCTCAGCCCTAAAGTCTGTGTAGACTGGGATATCAGAAGCGTCTGTTACACCGTTATAAAATTTGAGATCATCAATCGTACCAGTAATACCACTACCCTGTTGATGATGTGATGCTATCACATATTGTAGATTATCTATTGTAGCTGGTGTTGATGATTGTGTTAATGTTGATAATGGGGTGCCTGAATAATTGGCATTGTCATAAATATCCACCCTGAATGTCGTACCGTCACGGGTGTATTGAACCCAATAATCTGTTGATTTTGATATGTCGTAATATGACGGACTCGTACCTGAACCACCAGAACTCGCTGAACCATCGACAACAGCTCCGTGTATTCTTGACCATGTATTTGCCCTGTCAAAGTAAAAGTAACCACCTAGTTTATCGCCACTTGTATTCAAGTGACCGTCAAAGTCAGTCAATGCGACAAAGAATAATGGATCATCTGTTGATGCAGTACCCCCAAAATTCGCCTTATATTGTAAGACCCACTTGTCATTTGATATGTTTCCACTACCCAAATCATATTTCATATAATTACGATTGTAGTTGTTTTTGAATTGCAGTTCATTATTTGTTATTTCAATGGATGCCGTGTTTGATGAAGTCCAGCCTGTGCTAGATGTAAAGTCAGTTTCATAAGTTGGAGTTGCTGGTGTAGAACCAGTCTGCACTGTTATTGCACTACCCAAGTCGCCAGCCCAGTTTCCAGTCTGTGTTGCAGTTGTGACTGCACCTGTGACGGTTCCGTCAAGATTTGATACTGCAGCATCCATTTCATAATATGCCACGATATTGTCAACGTCTAGGGTTGTAGTTCCTTCTACACCTTCTAGTTGATCAAAGTGGAAAAGTAACTCATTATCTGCCATCTCACTTGCAGTCACCTCACCAGTGAATCCAGTTATTGCATCTCCTCCCTTATTGGCTGGTAGGTTTTGATGTGCGTATGGATAATCAGACTTGTATACTTTATAGCCTAATTCTTGACCAAGACCAAACTCTTGTGTTATTCCACCAGTCATTTCATTCCATGATAGGTTTACTTGACTTGATTGAATTGTACCAGTTGCTAGGTTAGTTGGTGCTGGTGGCAAATAGTTTGGTGGGATTGTATATACAAATGCTAGTTTTTGATTATATAGTCCTACTTGGTGACTATTTGAGTCTCTTATGAATGGGTCATAATGTATTCCGAGTGCATACCAATCTGGGAATGGGGACACGTTTGGTAAATCAAATGTATAAGAATTATCTGTCTGAACAAAATCACTATCATTAATTACGGTGGTTCCACTGAGAATCAATTGCTCCAAGTCTGGATGTGAAGTGACTGTACTTGGTTGTGCAGAAGTGATTCGATTGACATCGACTACCATATTGTTTGTATAACTTGAATTAATCTGTGTGTCTACTTTATACTGGAAGCCTGTTACAATTGCGTTATCTGGTGCTGACCATGATGTAAGATCAAATTCAGCCCAAACAGATGCACAGTAACCGCCTGCACTTCCAGAGGATCTCGATGTAAGTTCTGCATTACCAACTCCAGACCCACCACCGTCTGCTGTTCCACATGCAGTTGTAGCACCAGCATTGTTCTTGTAAACTCTACCTTGGTTTGCACCAGACGCTGACTCTAAGTTCCAAGTTGGGTCTATCTCTAAGAAAGTTTCTGCGACTTCTTGATTGTTTGAATAGTCTAGCATTATTTTATTATCTGCAAGTATACCGTTATCTTCAAATGAGATTGCCCATAGACGATCCCATCCTGCACCTATATCATAATTCAGACCTGCTGTAATCTCAAAGATTTGTGCTTCCTCTGCTTCAATCATTGCTCTGTCCATGACAAGTCCATTCAACTCTGCGATGTTGTATGTTGTATCTCCAATCACAAGCTCATTTCCAATGTGAGCCGTCTGAGTCACACCCAGTTTCTGATTTGCGTCGGTTGTTGCTACTCTAAATGTCTCTTTGATTCCTGTTTCTGGTGAAATTATAAGTTCATGTTCTACTCCATCCAATAATCTATCAACGGTTGTTGTGCCTGTTGCATTTGCATTCAAAACCTGTGTTTGACCATATGACCCCTTGGTAGATGTGATTACAACAGTATCACCTTGAGTCACAGACACAGAACATGCCTGTGAGTTTGAATTAAGTGGTACCCAATTATCAGTTCCTACAGTTGCTTGTCTACCAATTATTGATACGGCTGGTATGATAGGATCAGATCCCCAACCATTTTCATATATAGAATAACTACAACTGTTCTTATCATAGATTACACCACCAACAGAATTACTTCTAAAGATAATCTTATCATTGGTCTCTTCAACATAGTATGATTCTGCAACACCGTCAATCACTATACGTGGTGTGCCAAAGATCTCGTGTACACCGACAATGGTGTCATCTGCTCTAACATATTCACGAATTGAATAAGTCTCAGTATCTATGTTAGTTGGGTACTTTGCTGGTCCTGCTGATATTAATTCAAAAGGTTGCGGTGATTGATAATTTGGTGGTTGATAAGGTATTGTTGGTTGTGTTATTGTTGGTTGTGTTATTGTTGGTTGTGTTATTGTTGGCGGGGTTATTGGTGTTGAGTTTGGCTGTACTGGATTTTGTTGTTGTACAGGTGGTGAGTCGTCATGTACAAACGATTCCGTAGATGCATCCCATACTATTGGGTAATCTGGTTGTACATCGCCTACATATGGAAAGTCTTTAAGAGACAGAGTCCCGTTCAGGTTCTGAATCCAATACCGACTATCGTTCCATGTTGACGTACCATTCGGGAATACCGTCTCAGTTCCTGGTATAGCATATGTCATGTTTCCAGTTGACTGTGCAAATGCTTCCCATGGTAGTGGCATGCCTTCATCTACTGGAGGGAAAAACGGAGTAAGGGATCCAGCAAACATGGTGACACCTAACATGGCAGCGTAGAAATGTCTTACATGCCGTGGATTAACTCCGTTGTGGAAGAAGTATTCTTTCCACCCCTGACAATAGATTGACTTGAATGATTTCAATATCCGTAATCCTTCCGTGACGTTGAGATGTAGGACCAAAGAAAAACGGCCCCTATCATAAATAGAGGCAAGCTAAGGAATGTTGCATAAATGTTATCACGTACAGCAAGTGCTTCCGCAGGAGCTGTATCCCATAGATCCTGGTTGTAATACAAATCGTACACGGCTGGCATGAAGGCTACCATAGAAATTCCTATAGCGAATATCGAAATTATAGCCCGAAGGACCGTGTTTACTGCCATTGTGTGTCAATTACTGTTGACTTCGCACTCTTATAAAATTAAATTTTAACCTTGAGTGGTGAGTCATAGATTCTTTCTAGTTGATTCACCACATTCTCTGGGTAATGCTCACGTGGTAATGCATAATGTATTTTGTAGTCAGAACAGAATGTACCTACACCTAGAGCCATAGCCTGTAGTCCTGTTAATGTATGTGCATCTTGCACCTCCCCTTTATATAAGAAAAGGTCAATGAAATACTGATTTCTAACTAGATTCTCAGGCATTCGTGCATACGGAACCTTTTGTGCTTTCCAAGCAGTTGGATCTAGTTTAACATCAACATGATGCTCAGAAAGTATTCTTTCAACGGCATCCTCTGTCATGTCTCCTTTGATTGTCACAGATGCTGTATTGTTCATTGTTATGTTAGATGGTTTGTTGAATAACTCAGTATCAACTGGGTTTGGTAAATAAGTAAAGTTTCCATATTGTAACAAGTCCTTTGTTGAGACAAGAACCTCATCAGCGATCCTTTCTGCAATCATACGTGTCATCTTTGGTGTACGTCTTAGTATAGTTCCATGATAATGTAGGATGATTTTCTTTTTGTCTCCCCACAATGCCCTAATAACTGGAACCAACTGCCATAAATCATGAATATGTATGATATCATAATTCTCAGGAACTAACAGAGACTTCATTGCATATTTTGTTTTCTTTAGTGTTATTGCCTTATCACCATAATACGGTAGTATGTCAAAGGGATCGAATCCATGCTTCTTGAATACAAACACCTCATGACCTAGTCTACGTTGGTATTTGGCTAAAACACATGAGACACCGGCTTGATCCCAGATATGTAATATCCTCAAGGAGTTCCCCTATCGGTCTTGTGATCAAACCGAGTGCTCATACTTTGGTATACTATTACTTACCTATAAAAATAGATTATACGCTTCCACCAGGTTGTTTTCCATCTTCAATCTTCTTAAGGTACTCACATCTTTCTTCGAGAATGGTTCTAAGATCTGTACTAGAATGGAACATTTGTTTTAGACATTCAAGTATGAGACGGTTTGTCTTTGCCTGTTCAGGCATACGTTCGTATGTCATATCCCAATCAACTTGTTGTTGTTTACGTCTGAATAGATTTCCTACACCAGCAAGCATTGCACCGATGGTTATCACGAATATAGGAATGTATAACTCCATTGGCATGACTTCTGATATTCCTGCAAAGTTGTAACTTAGAATTATAAAGTTAGCAGCATTCACGATTGGTGATACTAGGGGAAGTCCCATACGTGCATCCCAGTATCTACGCTGGAAGAAGTTATACTTCATCGCATCTCCGAAGGCTCTGGTGGGTCATGACATTCACACCTACATAATAGTACATTTGGATCTGGACAATCACACTTTCTACACATGAGGTCTTCCTCATCAGGTGCATGATCATCTAAATTATAGCTCATTCACCCACACCTTCCTCTATGAAAAAGACATAGACTACAAAGAAAATACACCCTACTTGGGTTCTTATCACAGCATACACAACATTCCATACTAAGCACCTCTAATATCATAGATAACAACAGCTACTATTTTAGTGTCTTCATATGCATCGAAACTCGGTGAAATGTAAACTGCTCCATGATCCAATATCAATGAACCTTTTGATTTGAGAGTCCATTTCTCATCACTATACTCAAACGGTGTAAGTTGATCTATAAGTGAATATCCATAATCGACAGGTTCCTCTAATCCTTGGTACTCATAATGCCACTGTCTCTTCATAATGTCACCGCCGATCACTTGCCAATAGCCATCACTATCCTTCATCGCCACTGTGTTAACTATCAGATAGTTTGCACCGAGTTCTCTTAATTTTTCTATACCTACTGATTTCTCAGATGTGTATGCCTCAGCAACATCCTTCATACGATCAGGTCTATTCGCTGCGCCGTCCTGTAATGTAGTTCTTTCAGATAAACCAGTAATCCAATAACCATAGTCCCACCAAGCAGCAATCACTGCATCCTCTGGTGTATTCAGTTCAACCCACTTCATTGCCTTTACCCAATCGTCGTTTCCTGGACTTACAGTAGGTGCACCACCATTCATTATACTAGGTGGGTTGACAACCATCTCTGACCAATTCAACGCAGCAGGGAGAGTTATCACTACTAGTAGTATTATGAATATCACTGGCTTGACCTTCTTGGAATTGATTATTTCAACAAATGCAATTGATCCAAGTAGTATCACACCAATTGATAAGAACATCTCAAGACGTACATAGTTTAGACCTACAAACACACCAACTACACCAAACGCCAAGGCAAGACCTGCCATACTGTCTCGTTTCTTTATTGCATAGATAGCACCTATCACAGCAAGTGGAAGTAGGAATATTGTATGTGAGAAGACATTCATTAGATTGTTATGAGTGTGTTCTGATATACTAGCGACTATTGGGTTCCTATCAAATGAAGGAAGTACTGCATTGACATAACGTGTATTGAGTCCGTGCTCTGTTCCAAACTCTGTTCCATAGAACAGTATGAATAGTATTGCAATGAGTGCGACAATCACTACAATGAATACTATAGATACCTTCCTACTTACTCGGACAAACATACATGATACAGCAGTTCCAAATAACAAACCAAGACCACCAAAGTCCTCCCATTGTAACGTTGATCTTTCAAACAGACTCGATACAGCAACAGCAATGACAGTGAAGTATGCATAGATGATTGTGTGTTTCTTTCGTCTGATGCCTTCCGATAACATGAAGATTAGTATTGGTATGATAAAGAACAATGCACCACCCCATGCTGAAACAGCAAATGCCATGACAACACCACCTGCAAGTAGTTTCAACCAAGACTTGTTTCTCCAAGTCTCTATTAATCCGTCATTGTTGTTTCTCACAGCGGAGATGAAAAGGAACAATGCAAGTAAACCTAGGAACAATCCAAATGGTTCTGATCTGAACCATCCAGCCATACCTCTAACAAGTATAGGTACAGACACTGCGAAAAAGAAAGCACAGAACAATCCTGCTCTCCAATCCCGTAACTTCGATCCTATTCCATACATCACGGCTGTAGTTGCACCACCCATGACAACAGGGAATATGATAGCAAACTCATAGGTAGTGAAGTCAAGTAGGTTCTTAGATGCACTTGGTGCATCACCGAATGGCTGATAGATAAATGCACTAAGTACATGAAATGCCACCTGTGACGTGGCTGATATGTTTCTACCCTCTGGATACCAAACCTTATCATCTTGCCATTCTAGATATGATTGTAGTCCATTCTCTTCAAGATAGTTCAATACACGATAATTATAGAAAGAGTCCATTCCATCCAATTCCCAACCATACTCAAGTGGTTGCATACGAATAGTCATTGATAACGCAATAAGACCAATAACAAGAACAACTAGGATCCTATTATCCATATATGAAAACCAAACGCGTGGCTTATTAAAAGTGAGTTAAATAGAAAAAGGTGGTTTTTTAAGTGGTCCTTCCACTACCCCCGTCATTATGAGGGCAGGGGCGCCCTTCGCTGTACTCCTCAGTTTGTCTATGCGACTCTTGAGAATCCACCAAAGATGGCGAATAGTGCGAAGAACATTGAAATTGGAAGTATACTAATTACTGTCCATGCAATGCTTTTTGCTCTTGTACATGCGGTATTTCCATCGGCATTGGTAGCTGCGTTAGGACAATCGATTGCTTGTTCTACTTCAGAGTAGATCAAGATACCGATGATGAGTCCAACGGCGACTCCAATAAATCCCATGATGTAGGAAATATCGATCATGAACAAACTTCATAAAATCTCATATATAAAACAAAAAATAGGACATTCATTTTTGAACGGGAAAGTGATTAGATGCCGTATCTATGTTTCTTATCCCAATTCTTAACTCGTCTCTGACGTTTTGCTTTTTGTTTCATTCTAACTACTAAGTATGTGTGCTTTTCCAGATATCCAATACCATAATGTAATAACTAAGAGTATACCTACAATTATTTCAAATCCATCTGTAAAGTAGTTCCATACTTCAGGTGTCACGGCTGTACCATATTGGTCATTGTAATCAGGTGATGTTGGATCTGGACTTCCAGTGAAGTCACATTGAACTGCCATGTTATCTATGACTTCCATTATATGTCCACCTGTTGCAAAGTTCTTCATTGTGACCAATGCATTCACAATGATAAACGGATTGAAATCCTCAAGTTGATTTAACTCTTGACTACTATCTGGACCTAACCCAGTCTCTCCAATTGGTGATCCTGCTGCTGTGTTGTTAACTGGAACCATAAACTCTGATTTAACCTGTAGTACATTGTTTCCTAGGGATCCAGCAACTTGTGTGTTATTAATCAATGAAACATTACCTCTATCCAAGAAACAGTCTTGAAGGTTAGGTGGTGCTGTCAGAGGTGTTCCTGCGACAGTAAGTATGCCTAGACCGAAATTTATACAAACGAATAGTAGGAAGAGATTAAGATACAACCTTACCCTCCTTGTCTAATAACTGTCCGTCTTTGTTTTTCCATGCACGTGCATATTTATCCCACGTGTTACCTGCAGCCACATGGAGTGCTTTACGACGTAGATAATCTGCATTTCTGTTTAGGTTAGATGGTGTTGATGGTTCTCTATATGGTGCTAATGGTTTACCGCGCTTACTAATCCATATTTTTTTAGGTTCTTCGGCTTTACCGCACCAATGTTGCCCAAAGCGTTTCCATACCTCATCATAGCCCTCAGGCATATTATTATTTGTAAACATCTTACTATCACTCATTTTACATCATCGCTGCCTTAAAGGTTCTATTAAAGAAAAATAACACGTAAAGCATCAAAAGCCCCACATGGAACCATATCCACGCAGTATACTCATATCCCTCGTTTAATTTGAATAATACAATAGATTCCGTATTAGTGCCTGTAACATTGACATTTTGGGCTCCACCAGCTTGTGTACCAGTTTCGGTCTGATTTATCGCATGTGTTATGTCATATGTCACTCCATCATTCATTGGCATCAACATAAGTAAAACAACACATATTATTGATAAAATTAAAACAACTGGTTTCTCTCGCATCCAATATAGCCCACTGTAAGCTACAATCGCCAATATGATGAAGAACACTACATACATAACTATTCAACGCACCACATGTGTATAAAATTAAATTTAACCAAATTCATCCGCTAAAGCGTCTATTTGGTCTTTAACTTTATCTTTATTCTTTTCACGCTTAGCAGCCTCCTCTGGTTGTGCATAATCTGAAATTCCCTTTTTCGACTGATCTCCCTTGTATTTTTCAGCCCAACCCTTGTTCTTGTATTTTGGTGGATCTTCACCAGGACGTGTAGCTTCCAATGCCTTAAACTTCTTTTTCTCTTCCAGGTTCTTCTCAATCTCTAAATCCTGCATAATGTCGGATATGGTCTTACCAAGACCCCGTTTATTCTTAGTGTATTTACTTTGATCTGCATAATTTGGTGCTCGGTAATCTGGATCCATTTTCTCAACTTCAGCCCTCTCACGTACCTTCTTTTTCTCACCACGTAATATATCTAGAACTTCTTTCCAATCCACCTGGTATTCTGAGTTAAGCTTGTTTAACTGTTTAACCAACGTAGTAGTAGTTTTTGGTAATGTGGAAACACCACCAACGAAATACCCATACCATTCAAGGGCTCTAGTCCATCTACTCGCCATATTGTTAGCTGTTACAGGTCTACGTACTTCGTCTTTTTTCCCATACACAAGCAGGTTTACAACCTTATGGGAATCTAATTTACCGCTACCGTCTAACCCATCTTCGAGCATCTCAGCGTCACCCCATTTCTCACCCATAGTGCATTCTCTGCATTCTTGCTTCGCGTATAACATGAAATGCAGATCTGCCTCTTCCTCTACCATAGCAAGCCTAAACGGTGTATCTGTCTTATAACGAAGGGTTTTCCCATTATAAGACGACACATTGGTGTCAAAGTAGCCTTTCAGCATCATGTTGTTATATTGCCTAGCAAAATGCGAAACTACATGCGACTTACCCTTATAGAGATCCATGTAGTTACCCGTCTCCTCAGCGTTAATGGATGTATATATAAAAAATGGAACCGCTCTAAAAAATTTGAACATAGCCTTGGAATAATGTATCATCATTATTGAAATGACCTTAGCCCCTACTATATGACGGATAGTTGTAAGCTTAGCCATGAGTGCTGAGACCTTACGTCTATCCACACTCTCAAGGGCATATGACGCATCGTCGAAAACCATGATATGGTTAACACCTTTAGCTAGGTTATCGATCTTGGCATCCATGTCTTCCAAGTCCTCACCTGACCACCAGTGAACTTGGTACATTCCCCAATCCCTATGCTTGGTATGAATGGTATGCAACATCTGTTTGACCAATGTGGTCTTGCCAGAACCTGACATCCCACATATAGTAACACCTGTAAACTGGGTTCTTGAATTGTGACCTAATATGTGATTTATAACATTACTACCATGCCACCTCATAGGGACTGGATATCGCTTACCACCTAACGGATATGGGACTATCTTACGATAATTCTCACCTATGCCTTGAGTAGTATCGATCTCTTCAACGACCCCTTTATCCCAATCCTCTAATACAGGCTTTATAGTCGACTGTTTTGGTGGCACATATTTGGGCTTAGGCGAAGGTAATGGAAACTGTGTGTTGACACCATTCCTAGAACTGCCGTACTCTGTGCTCATGCTACTCCTGCTCTATCCAGATTCATATGTACCCATTTAGAGATAGATCCCTCTACCATAGGCATTGCCTGAACCAACCATAGCCACTTTCTTTTTGCCATGGCAAGATCTTCCTTAATGTCTTTTGCGACCGGAATTTCCGGAAGGACCGGTTGATTGTTTGGAGGCAACACAGCTACCATTCCTTTTAGAAATAAAATAGCGCTATCAAAATCGTTATGTTGGGACGCATAAACAACCCCATTTCTATATGTTGACCAACTATTTGCCATTATTTCCACTAACATCGATTATCGCACCCGCAGTACGTACTGTATACACATACTTAACATTTGAGTTTGCAGGATATTAATATATTATTAAATATTTTTTTATTATTTTTTAATAGTTTGTTTCTCTCGACGACCCCGATCGTCATGAAAATGACACTAAGATTATTGTAATTGGGGCTGAGCTAATTTCATAAAGTCCACACATAATCTCAAGAAGCTCACGCCCACATTTGGGACTTTGTAATAATTTTTAATGGGTTAGCCTAGGTGTGTGAGATCTATATCACAGGGGCGTCAAGCCTAGACCATAGAGTGCTTTTAGGACCGAGTTATTTTCTAAGTCTAGACGCTCTAGAGAGAACGGGCATTCATGTTTACGAATAACAAAAAATTTCGTGCAAAACTTCGCCTCGTTATAGGGACTTGTACAGCCCATTATAATGAAAGGCTAGGCACAACTTTTGGCGCGCTTAATACATAAGCGACATTTGGTGTTCATGCACGGTATGATTCATACGGTTTTAGTGGGTTTCAGACTAAATTTGATTCACATGCTTGGCGTGGGTTTCAAATGAAATATGGTTATGACTACTTTGCCTTCTTCAATACCATTTCTACTATGGCATGAAAGAACTCAGAGTCATGTAACTTCTTTTTGGCTGCTGTCTCATACTTGGACTTCATCCAATCGAAGGTTTTCTTATCTTCAGGACTGATAGCAATGGTGGTCTTTTTACCTCCAACTCCTTTGCTAAGTCCTTCTTTCATCTTATCGAACATGTTATAATTATTATAAAGTGATATTATAAAGATTGGGTTTACTTTCTTTGACTTTTATGACAAGCACAACTACAGTTTAACTCATAACAATGCTCGTGATGACCCCAACCACATTTCTCACTCATGACTCCATCTCTCACCAAACCACCCCCTTATCAGAACAATCTAAATGCATACCACAATTTGGACATCTTAGGTGACATGATGATAACTCACCCATGATATGACCACATCTATCGCACTTCTCTTTCTGCCTCATTATCAACACCCTCGTCATCATCAAATACAACCTTTCTCTCTTTCGGCATTAACCATCTGACTGATATATTTACAGACGCAATAAAGATCAAAACTATAGCAACAACCCACATAATTATATGAACAACTGTCTCAACATTTATCACGTTTAAACTATGTATTTCGTTTGTTATAAAATTAAATTTTACATTATCTGCCCATCATAAATTGATCCGGATTAGCCATTAGTAGAACTACCATTCCACCAACTATCAATGCCCCTACTCCGATGTACAGTTTTAATTGCTGTGTGTTCATTCTGTCAACATTACCTCCTCTATCTCTTTAGGTATCTTTTCTATTATATGAAGACTTATTGCACAATCTAGGCATCTATAACGATTATGAGGTGATGATAAGACGTATTGATTACTGATATTCTTATCACATACAACACATATCATATCACGTGAATTGCTGAAGAATATGGTCTTTCTATTACTTATTTTAACTGACACACGTCTCATTTTCTCTCTCCTATACTATAATATGCCAATGCGTGAGTTGGACTACAAAACACTGCAGAATCAGTCTTCATTGTCGGTGGTCTACAATAATAACAGATCCCTTGTTGCATTAACTGAGTTGCTGTGATTCTGGCATAATATTTGGTCAAAACATCTTGACTTTCCCATCCCATAGTTTTGACTAAACCTGCATTGAATCCGGTACGTCTCATCCACATCCATGCGGCAGAATGTCTTATTGTATAGATGGGTCTATTCTGATAAAGCCACCCTTCTTGACCTTTTTCATATTTTATCTCAGGATCGAACTTCTCACATACAGCGTAAAACTTTCTCAGTGTATTAGCATACTTTGGTTCTGCTTCTGTAGGTGTATCATTGATCAATGGTCTATTTGGTTTTATTTCCTTACAGATCTTCATTGTTGCAGGATGCAGTATTAGTTTGTCATATCGTTTCTTGGTCTTGCCTTCAAAGACAGAGCATGTACCAAACTCATACGGTTTACTATCAACGTCAACATGCTCAAAAGTGATATTTGGTATCCATTTGAACATGGTTGCGGGTCTAGCAAATATCTCATGCTGTATACCAAACAGTTGACTATACTCTATCCCTAGTTCGTTTTCAATGAATTTTAACCCCTCCAAAAACTCAACGTCGGTTAATGCTACCTTTGCATAATCTCCATTAGATTCATTGGTTGATGGAAAAACTCTATTGTTTTTAGGGATTATGATATTATTGGATTGAAGGATCTTCCTCATTGCCTTTCTGTAACGTACAACCATTTTGTTTGGGTGAATCTTCTCCCACTCTGACTCAAATTTATTGAAAACTTTCTCAGCACTTTCAAGGGATCTAATAAGTTCATACGGCTCAGCATATGACACCCTACACACAGTGAATAACGGGTGGACATATTGAGAGTGGTTAACCCTCTCTAATTCACACTTTTCAATGAATCGTGCTATCTCATCAATACCCTTAAAATCGTCATATGAGACCAACCCATCTGGGAACGTCTCACCGTCTATCTTCTCAATTATGCCCTTTTCTACAAGTAATTTTTTATATTTGTAAGCGGTTCCAACACTAACACCTATTTTTTCTGCAAGCTGTTTGTATGTTAATGGTATAGAATTTTCTTGATTTAGGTCAATTATTTGACGTAGTGCTTTTTTTCTAGCACGTCTCTTCATTTACGTTTTTTGAATTTACCAAAGGCTTCTTTGAATTTATCATCTGGCAAAACGTCTTTTAGCTGAGGCAGCTTCTTTTTTTGCCATTCATATTCAATATCATCACTCTCTGACATATCCAAACTCCCCTTACTTGTGATCCGATCTGTCGTATTTAAAGTGCAGGTTTACAATCAATTTGGCAACCACGCATCAGGTGAAAACATTTTACCACCATAATCAAACTGTTTTTTCTTTACTTTCCTTTTCTTTACCATTTCATTTTCCTTCCAGAAAGATCTAGGTAAAACTTTGGTGGATTAAAAGCAAAGCAGTTTTTACAAAGACTATGTGGATTTGGTTTGGTGGAAAACTTTGGCACCTTTATTGACAAAGGATGTGGCGGAACTTTCTTACCTTTAGCAGATTGCTTCATGTACTGTTTATGCCAATCCAATGTATGTGCAACAGCAAGTAAGGCTAAACCTCCACCAAGTGTTACACCCAATAATCCTAAAAGATCGCCTGTAGCCATAGTAGTTTTATGGTATACTATTTTATAAAATTAAAACTCCCAAGGTAGTTTTGGTGTGTTCTTTCCTTTCTTACCATCTTTGGTGGTAAATGGTGAACTGAAATCAATTGTGGTGAGTTCATTCGGTGTTCCTGCTGGTCCAAACTCACCCATGAATGTTGTGGTCTTTTTTGGATCTGTACCGTATAGGGCTATCTTTTCCCATTTCTCAGGTCGCATTATATCGGATGATTTTACAGTATTACCAAACGTATCTGTCTTACTTTGGTTTCTCTCTGCTTCTCCATATGCAAATACAGGATCATAATACATCTGGGCAACCTTATCTTTTTGGTATATTTTGGTACCGTCGTCGAGAGTTTCTATCACATTTTTATCCCTCTGTTGTTGTAAAACAGATTGTAATGACTTACCAGGATCTACTGATTTACCTTTTACACCAGATAGGTATTGATAGATAGGGTCACCGCTATCTCTGTAACCTATCAACTGTTTGTAACCTCTCAATGGATCATAATTATCCATATCTATATCACCAATAGACATTTCTGGTGCAGATGGGACTGGTGGTGGATTTGTATAACCTGCAGTGACATGTTCTTCAGATCCATACGCATATTCTCGATCCCAATTTTCAGGGTTATATCTTGTAGGATCCATATTGATATCTGCAACACCTGTTAACTGTTCATTTTCGGCTTTTTGTGCATCAAACTTTGCTTGTTCTTCAGCTTCAAATTCATTGTATTCTTTCTGTGCTTCGTGTATGGAAGAAAGGGCAGAACCGGTTGCTATTGCTGTTGCGCCTCCACCAGCTCCAATTGCAATTTGTCTTTTATTATCCATCATAAAGTTAGGAACACCAGACATGATACCCCTTGAAGGATTAACAGGTGGTGGCACCATTGCTTCTGTTATTGCTTTTGACTGTGGTGATGGAGCACCCTTTGCCGCTGGAGCTGCAGCATCAAGTGTAGTCTGTGCTGCATCTAAAACTTGCCCAACTGGAACTTTAGCACCCTCTGCACTTCTAATAATACCCCAATCAAATGACGGTGCTTCATTTAATTGAGTATTCTTCATTGTATTGGAAAGTCTAAGTTGTTCTTGTGTAGATGAAACATCTGCTGAAAATGCTGGTGGTGGTTTCACAAATGTCCTTGTACCAGACTTTTGTGATTGTGATGGTATGTTAGGTGTCATTGCTGGTGGTGAATCAGCAAATACTGGGTTCGGTACATTCGGTGCACGTTGTGTTTGTGGAACTGCCCCAGCAGAAGATCCTGCTCTATATCTAGTCCTTTTTGCCATTCTCCTCATTCTCCTCTACTAACTCAACGCCACTGCATTTACCGACCTTACAAGCATAAGATGCCCAATTTTTCTTATTATTGGAATCCCATTTAAACTCAGAACCTTGTAAAACCTCAGTGCCTTTAAGTGAAAACTTGAAATCCTTATTACGAACTTTACGTTCCTTACCTCTACGGAATCTCTTCCAATCTCCATCTCTTCCCATTATACTCTCCTCGTTGGATGTGATCTGGCGCCATGTCCTGCACGTTTCCAGCCACCACATTGTGCACACCATGCAAACCCCTTTCTGCTACGTCTCATACTAACACCTCCTCATCTCTCTTTTTCTTTAATTGCATTCGTCTGAATACCCTATATGAGAAATAACCTAATGCGCCGGATGTACCTAGTATTATTCCATACATAAGTAGGTCTAATATTGGATCTCCACACATGACTATAATTGATTATACTTGCTAATAAAATTAAATTTCTACTGCATTGCGAAGCCTTTTGGTATACAACCACAATGTGGACATTCTTCACCAGGTTCATGTAATGAATCTTCACCAAATGCATGACAAGGACAATACCCATTACAAGATGGTTTTGGGTTATTTATCTCGTCTTCACTTCGCTCGTTAACATCAGTGAGCATTGGTGGTATTTTACCAAAGTTGAAATTAAAGTCCATTCTAGTCACTCCAGAATTTTTCACCAATAGTCTTATCAGTTGGATCTAATGGATTTCCTGCAGATGACTTTGATTTCTTTGATTTCTTACTATGTCCGCATTTGTGCATAAAATTAAATTAGTACTGATACATATAAAACTTAATTATATTTAAAGCCCTTAGCCATTCTACCCATACCTACCTTACCCTTACACTCTCTACACACACCGTCTTTCTTAGAATCTGGGTTTGTGAGATAAACATCGTCACATTCTTTGCATTTTGGTGGTGGCATTAATAATCAAAGAAGTTTATAGTATTTTTCTTTTTCTGTTGCTTATTGTGCCATTTCAATAATTCCTTATTTCCTTTAGACCCCTTTGGAAAGGCAAATTTACCAGCGTCAACCTCAACTACACCGTACTCGAAATTGGCTTTCTTAATCCACTCTTTGTTGTAATTAAGACCCATCCAACCTTTATTTCGATCCTTGGCATATGCAATTGCAGCACTTTTTGAAGGGAATGTCTTATCAAATCTCATTGCGGTTCTACCACCGTGTTTATTTGCTACAACATATGGTCTAAATGGCATATCTAACATAATAATGACCTTCTTATAAAATTAAATTTTTCCCTAAATGGAGTCTCACACGTCATACAATTTACGTAATATTCCATGACACTTCACATGACATGAATGACATAATAGATACCCGTTATCTGGGTTAAACGTTTCCTCTGGAAATTGCTTCTTGGGAAGTATGTGATGTGATTTTAGATTACTTGATGACCCACACCATTGACAGCGACATTTGTATTTTTTACGTATTGTTAAACTCCACTTGCACAAATTATAAGCTGTTTCACCAGCAGTGAAACCGAAGAATCTACCACACTTTTCATATTCTTTCAGGTGGTATTCTATGTACTTTTCAGGATTCTTTTGGCGATATTCTCTGTAATATTCTATGCTTTTTTCTTTTAATTTTTCTCTGTTCTTTTGGTTATACTTTCTTTGTCGTTCTTTTATCCTTTCAGGGTTCTTTTGGTAATATTCTCTTCCTCGTTCTGCTACCTTTTCTTTATTCTTTTGATACCATTTGCTTCTCTGTTCTGATATACTGTCTTTGTTCTTTTGATTATATTCTCTGTTTCTTTCTTTTATCTTGTCTTTATTCTTTTGGCGATACTCTTTTATCCTTTCTTTATTCTTCTGGCGATATTCTCTTTTCTGTTCTTTTATCCTTTCTTTATTCTTCTGGCGATATTCTCTGTGTTTTTCTAATATTTTGTCTTTATTCTTTTGGTAATACACCATTAATCTTTGTCGTTCTTTTATCCTTTCAGGATCCATAGTCATTCACCACATACCTACGCCCAATGTGAGTTGTTATATCTGAAAAGCATTGAGTTTGGTTGACCAACTATCTCACATATTTTCATACATTCGGAACACATACCATATTCGTCCCATATTTTTCTCTGTGTGGAGTTCTTCACTCTTGAAGTTCTTTCACATATACGACATCTAGCCATTCCAGACCTTCCTTATTGTTTTGATATAGATATACTTTCCCTCGGTCTTTGTGTAATATGCATCGCCCCTATCAAGTGCATCCTTAATCTTCTTGGCGAATGGTTTGAGCGATCCCTTGTACTTGGTTCTAATCGTTTTATCATGATAGCGTTTACCATCATATATTATCACTTTCCCTTTTGGTGTTCTACCAACTGATTCAAATGATAATGCTTGGTATATCACACCCATATGATTAAACTCAGGATCGGCATAGCTTAACACCCTCTCAACACGGGTGTTCTTTTTGAGCCATTTCATACACCTTGATACGAAGTAAGATTCTGTATTTTTCTTAGTATCATCAATACAACACAACCTTCTAAGTTCAACCAATTTCTCTTGAGAATCAACATATTTCTTCCATTGATTAGCCATTGCCAACCATCCAAAGACTGCTGCCCCTATAAGCTCAGATCCGTCCATTAGTTTGAAACAATGTGTTGAGGTCACACCATTCAGGTTATGTGAATAATGCCACTCTTCTACAAAGTCAACTATCTCACTACGTTCACAAGGAACGACATCATAATCTATCATCTTCGCCTGTCATCATCTTCACAATCTGGCTCGTATGGTTCTTCATTCCAAAGTTCACATTCACAACCATATTTATTCTGACATTTCTCTCCTTTATCACCCTCATGTTCATGTAAAGGATGCCCACATGTACCACATGGTGTGTTATCATCAACCCAGCCATAATATGCTTCCACTGCTGAATCTGAAATGTAATCGTGATAACTACCCATTATTCTTTACACCTCAATGCGTTCAGTTTCTTAAGTTCGTTTACACTATCTCCGTTAATCAGCATTATTACCTAACCTCTCATTAATGGTCTTAACATAATCAGGATTAATCTCAAACCCAAGATATTTCCTATTAAGTCGTTTTGCACAAACCAATGATGTACCACTACCAGCAAACACGTCAAGAACTAGATCGCCTTCCTTACTACCTCGTTTGATTATCTTTTCAGCCAACGCCTCAGGCATTTGTACAGGATGTAATCTATTTGTGATGTAGTGTGGTACATACCAAACTGATGTTAATGGATCCTTCTCATCGGCTTCATAATTGATTGATATATCGTCGGTTTTAGATAGATGATAAATTATCTCATAGTCTAGATGGAAGCGTACTTTAGTTGAATCAAATGAACCTGAATATTTCCATATTATGTATGATTTCAGTTTAAACTGTTTGAATGACTCTAAGAACTCAATCCAATGTGGGGTCACTAATGTCTTGTTGATTGTACCTGATTTTAGATTAAGATAGAACTGTCCAGTTGGTTTCAAAACACGATAGATCTCATTCAAAACACTGTCAAAAAAGTCAGAATATAATTTCAAAAACAACACATCTTTCTTACCCTTTGAATAACCACTGCCCTCTATGTTATCATATGGTGGACTTGTGACAACCAAATCTACAGAATCATCTGGTAGATCCTTTAATTTCTCTACACAATCGCCTTGAATGATCTCGTTCATTCACTCAACTCACAATCACTACATGTTCCACGGCTTCTATCAGATGTTTTGACAAGCTCCTTATCACACTTCTTACAATATGATTTCAATCTCATTTGTTGACCTCCTCAAACACTATCTGTTTTGGTAGTATGTTACTGCAAATATACACACTACTGAAAGGTGGATTAACATCAGGAACTTCTGTATCATAGTCCTTGAAATATGAGATCCTCTTATTCATATACAATATCTCAAATTGATTATTCTTAAACATGTTAAATCGTTTCTGACTTTCAAATATACCAACAACACCAACAAGCATTGCAAAAGGTTTGCCTAGTTTGAATAATCTATCAAAGATCTCATTCTTCAATGAATATGGTGGGTTTGATACTATGTAATCACATATACGGTTCTCTTGGAAGAAATCTTCACCTCTATTATCTTTGTGTGTATGTGTCACTACATGACCTTCTTTCTCTAGCAACTTGACAAAATTACTCTGATGAGTATCGAATGGGCACCATACATGTGAGTGTGGTTTTAGATACTTCATGATTGGGTATACTGCATACGATGGTGTATAGTATTCATCATACTGACTACCAGCAACTTGATCCATCTTCAAAGTCTAGATATCCTTGTTCTTATGATTATTGGTAATCCTTTTCTACAACGACTGCATTTTTGGGCTTCACGTGAAGACTTTGCTGGGCATCTAAAAACAGACTTACATTCACGACAACGCAATTTATTCTCTCCAGTGAGTTCGGTTATCAGTGAAGCATGTCATTGAGTATGAACAATACCCATCACATAGATAGCACTGTGTTCTTTCTGGTAGTACACCATTAGTCATTGCATTCTTTATCACAGTTGAATCTTTTTTCAAAGTCTCAAGTGTTTCTTCTATTGGATTCAATCCAAATGATAATGCTAGTGGTTTCTGTATCTTATCAGTTACGTCTAGATATAACACACAACCATATTTGGCGTCGATCCCTTTACATTTGTTTAGTAATAATCTGTAAATATTGATTTGTTTTTGATGTGCTTCATTAGCCACCTTAGGCTTCCATTTTTGCATGTTTGTTGTTTTCTTATCACATATGATATACTCATCATCAATCTTGATAACATCATCAACTGCACCTATCATGATATCCCACCACTTTGGATCATCTAGTTTTAGATCCAGTTTGCTTAGGTCTACAGGTTTATCTTCAACCCAATCATATGCCAATGGAACCTCATGTAAGTCAGGCGATAGTTGACTCAAACCATGCACAGCTTGACCCATGTATAGATGTGACATACTTTCTGTGTTTATTGATATTGGATCTATCTTACCATAGATTGTTTTTCTAAGACATGGTGATACTGTATCAGTTACATGTAATTCGTGACTTCTATCTTGGTTTAATGCTTCAGCTTGAGCACGTCTAAATGCAAAATATACACCTTCTTCAATAGTCTTCTTTAACACAACTAAGCACCTCAATTATAGAATATTAGAACGTATTAATAAATAGTTGTTTGATACTTAAGATACTAACGATAACTTCGCCAGTTCTTTACTCTTCTAGTTTCTAAATATCGGTAAGAATACAAAAACAATGCAATCATTACTCCAAGCGATGCAAAGGTTATGATCCCACCTTGTGGCACTGAACAAGTCACATTAGGTTTTAGACATTCATCATCAAAGTTCATTCTCTGATCAGATGTAACTGACAGTAAAACTGTGAACATGATTGTACTTATACAGATACCGATAGCTGCAGATATCAACATATTCTTATCTTTCTCATCTCGACCACCACCGAATCTTCTCTTAAGGTTCACTATAATCCAACCTTATTACTATCATATAAAAACTCATGTTCAGCTTTATTTCCAGCTCCCTGTGACACGATGACTTTGTATGAACCCTCTTGTTTCCACATTGGACCGCCAGTGATTAGATTATATGTAAAGGATCCATCAGCAATTGGATACAACTGTGCAGCATGGATGAAGTTGTTGTTTGGGGCAAAGACTTGTAGAACAATAGGTTGTAGGTGAGTTCTTCCAACACCCGTGAATACAATATGTTCTTCACGTTGTTTAAGATCCTTGGTTATGTGAAATGTCTCTCTTTCAGCAGTTACTGACATCTGTCGTTGATCTATGATTACCTCAAGATTCTCAGACACTTCAAACTCTACATTCTTCATAAATTTATTAATATTACACATGATATCGGCATTAGCACAATACTTACCCTTTTGTGACCATATACCTTCAACTTGATTTAAACTGTGATTTGGTATACAATGAACACCTACAAACGTACACTCCATCTCCTCCTGATCCACCTGACGTGCTTCATACCATTCCTTGAATGTTGGGATCTCAGAACATCCATTATATGTTAAGTTACACCCCTTAGCTTCTATCCAAGCATAATACGCTTTCTGCTGGAACACTGGTGATGCCTTAAGATCTGGCACTGTTAGTGGCATATCAACCTTAACAACATACTCAAACTTATGATCATATTCTTCTGGACAATTCTCAATCATATAATCAAATGTATCTCTTAACACATCCAATGATGAGATAATAGTAGCATGATGACAGTCACTTATACTACGATATTGTTTATACTCACGATATGGTTTATTCTCCCACGGCAGTAAAAACTCCTTAAGAACCTCAACCTCTTCGATCTCACCAGTCTCCTCGTTCTCCTCAGTTGTGATTCTTGTATTATTTGCAAAATATGACAAGTCCTTACTATTACTTGATATGTTTTCTGTGAACCTCATATTAAGATTGTAAGGCTCTATCATTATGCGTTTGTCAGATCTAATCCAGAACTGTTCAGGTGGATCGACAGCGACAACCAACCCTTCTTTATCCCAATACCATCTCCAATAATCTTTATAGTTTGAATTTTCCCTATGAAGCCAACCACCTTCATCTGAGAACTCACCAACCAATTTCTGTATGGTGTTATCATACTCAATTATATCCTCATATGTTAAACATCGACCATCAATATTCTGTTGCGCCATTGATTCACAAGTCTGTGACAACCTTATTGAAAAGAAGGTTCGTTTATCTTTGATCTCTTCATCCTCTTCTGGTAGATTAGCCAAACTCTCAAAATACTGTCTTTGTAATTCTAATTCCTCTTGAAGTGATCTAGCTTCAGCATATGGTAAAAAGAAACCTAATCCGTTACCATCGTCTTTAGGTGGTGGTAGGAAATCTCTATCAGATTCTGGTACTTGATCTCTTGGGGTTTGTTTCGCACCATATTCATCAGCACCAGTCAACACATCCAACCATTCACAAAACGGATTTGCACACATACCACCCTCTTGTTGTTCAATCGGATATAATGTAAAACCTATTGCCAAAAATGCAATAACAAAACCTACAACTCCAAAACCAATTAATCCACCCCGACCAATCTTAAATGAATTACCAAATGCTACACCACCATCATTAAGTTTACGCCATTTCTGTTTAGTGCCTTTCTCACCATGTTTCTTGGCTTTCTCTTCTAAGCGTCTACGCTCCTTTCGTCTTTCCTTCTTAGACATCTTCCTACGCTGTTTACGGTTTTCTGGCTCTTCACCATATCCCATTCCACCTGGTATTCCTGACATACTAACTATTTCACCTTCATATATATAAAAAAAGGATTAAGGGTTTCCCCTTAAAATGTTTGTTGCTCTTGTACTACTTGAGCAGGAACAAACTGTTTTTCCTTATTCAATGGTTCGTCTTTCTTGAGAGAAATTCTATACTTACCACACTTGTGACACTTTCTCATAAATGCAATAAGTTTTTCATTATTGTATTTTGTTTTAAAGTGACCTTTGTAGTCAGTGTCGTCTTTTTCCCACTTACAGAAACATTGAATCTCTTGCTTTGTGTTATCACTCATGGTGTTATCGCCTCCTTGGCATAGTATAGGCACTACTCTAATATAAGCGCCACTCTAAATGCCTAGCCACTGGATATATCACTAACACCTGACCATCATACGCCCGTGAACACTCCTGTAGATCCTTTTCCTCGGCTGGTGAAACATATCCATTCTTTATTGCTTTACACTGGATCAGAAGAGATGAATGAGGGAATTTTGTATCTGTTATAAATTCTGCATACTCTGGTTTATTTTTCTTTGGTGGGACTGCGATTAGATCAAATGCACCCTTTGATGCATATGCACGTAGAACATAATATCCATATTTCTTCAACCAATTTCTCACACGATATTCAAATCTTCTACCCTTCTGATAATTGAAATTACGTTTCTTACGAAACTTCCTATACGGCTTCTTAACAGGATCGCTAGGTCTTTCGTATGTCATACACTTCCTACCTCTTTCTTATACTGATCAACATCCTCAAAATAACCACATGCTTTACAATGTAGATAACTTCGTTTACGTAAAAAATTCTTAAACAACCCTTCACCCTCTGGCTGACGTTTCTGCTCAAGTGCATAAGTAAGATTACACTTTGGACATCTCATACTCACCCTCGATTAAACTACTATATGAAAATAGTCTTAGTTTGAATCTGTTCCACGTTTGGTGGTCTTTGAAACATTTGATGTGTCTGGTGTTTCTGTTTCAGGGATATCTCCGTGTTTTTGTGTCGAAGTACCTCTTCCAGTTACAACATCTTCATTACCAGATTTCTCTTTTTGTTCTTTCTGGTATTCCTTGAATTTATCTCCAGCCCATTTCTGTTCTGGATCTGCTTCACCTGTAGAAGTACCACGACCTCTAGTTATTTTTACCATACCTTATAACATTATACCTTTTATATTAACTTGTTTTATTATGACAGTCACATTCACAATAATCATTCAAGACTTGTTTACGATCACATAATTTATGCATACCATATCTACATTCAGTTGTTTCTCTCATACTTCTGACCTATGTATCTCCAAATGAGAGTTGTAAAGATCCTCTTGGTATTTTCTACACAACTCAATATACTTCATACGCTGATGTAATTCTGCAACTTTTAATAACTCTTTGAAGATTCCTATGTTTCTCACATATAGTGGTCTAGTATGATTTTTGCTTTCTGATAATACAAATATGTTATAATTCAGATAACAGCATAATGATTCCCACTCTGTTCGTTCCATCACAAGTTTCTCTGTACCACGAATCAAGGCTGATAACATCTCATCATGATCCATTTGGGCTAATTTCTTATTTGACACATGGAACTGATGATGGAACCAATCCCAGTGTTCGATCCCACAGAAATCACATTTCATTTTCAATTTTAATTGCACCTCTCTTCATTTCTAATTCCTCTACTAACTTTTGATACTCTCTCTTTCTTTTCTTTAATACCTTTCGTTCTTTTTCAATACGCATTTCTTGTCTACCTATCTTTAGTGTTAGATAATCCATTTTTGCCTTATCTTGTGAACATTTGAGAGAACAATAATGTGATTTCTGTGCTGGTAGTTGTGATGTACACATCTGGCATCTTGGAACCTCAACAAACTTTCGTGATCCTGTGAATCTTACACCGAGTTTTATCGCTAATGATCTTTCACGTGTACGATGTTTCTCATCCCTAAGTCGTGCTTTATGTTTAGAACATTTATCACACACACGTCTGCCTTTACCGTAATTCGTCTTCAATGGTGATATTTCATCACCACAATTAACACAAGGTTTTACAACATCATGAGGTCCTAGTTTATTTAGATCCATTCAACATTCTCCTCTTTTTTTGACTATTCCTAACTGCTTCCCGCTTCCTTATAACCATACATTCTTTACAATACATTCTACTGTTAGTACGCTCTGTTAGTGATAGATCCCACATTGGTTCCTTGCATGATTTACATAAGGATACTTTCATCTCTTATACCAACCTGACAGGCATTGTCCTGCCATCCAATTATGATCCTTTTTCATATGAGATTCCAAGTCCTCACTGTTAAGAGGTTTATTGCAAAGTTTACAATGGGTCAAACAAATTCCCTCTTCATGTTAGTTAATGCGTTAAGTCCTTCCATATACACTGCAAGGTATTGTTCATATGTCAAATCATAGAACTCTCTTATCTGCTCATTAATCACGATCACTTTCACTCCAATACTCTTGTATTCCTCATTTCTGTTTGTGGTTTGATTCATTCCACGTGCTGTTAGATCATGAACATTACCGTCAATCTCAATCGCGATCTTATGTTGTTTAGAATATAGATCAGGCAACCTTACCTTTCCTTCTGATATGTCTAATGTCACTCCAGTGACCGTTAATATACACCACTTCTCACGTAGTATCTTAGCAACCTCAAACTTTGCATCGATATCCTGTTCACCAGATCTCTCTCGGTTAGCCTTATGATAGAATCCCTTTATACCTCTCAACCTTGCACCCTCTTGTATCTTCCGTCTGCTCCCATTAAGAGATAACCAAATCTATGTAATTTATCAAAGTATCGTCTTGCACTAACTTCGTCAAAGTGTTTAGTTCCAGATAACTCACGAACTAATTCGGCTGGATCAACAGTTTCTTCCATGTCCTTCAGTTTCTCAAATGCCAACCAAAATGATTGTTCTTGGTTAACACTTCCACCAGACATTGTTTGCTGTGACATTCCTTCAACTATTGACACATCAAAACTATCTAATGATTTTCTATACAAATCTAATATAGCATCAACATCCTCCACCTCGATCTCTTCACTGAATCTTAGCTTTGCCCTTGCGGCTGATAATCTGAATAATCCTTCAAGTGTACGTACATCTAATGTTATTCCCTTATCCTTTGTATACCCACGAATCTTTGTATATGATTCAACCAGTTTTGTATATGCTTCTCCTTTTTTGGTTAGTTTAGTGTTATTTTTCCTTGCAATATTTATGATCTTTTTCAAATCATCTGTGGAATAAGTTGCTTCTGTTTCCCCATCAAATTGGTCTAGAATGTGACTTGATATCTGTTGGTCTTTACCCGCATCTACCTTGTCCAAGATCCTCCACTTCATGTCAAATCTACTAAGTAGTGTTGGTGTAAGATTAACGTTATCTGCTATTGTCAACTCTGATTCCCATTTACCTGACTTTGGGTTTGCGGCGGCTATTATCGTGGTTTTGGCTGGTAATTGTAATTTGATCCCTGCCTTTGCTATTGATACTGTTTGTTGCTCCATAGCCTCATGCATTGCAGATCTATCATTCGGTGACATCTTATCAAATTCATCGATGAAACAATACCCATTATGTGATAATGGTAAAGCACCAGCTTGTGCAAAACTTGTTCCATTAGACCTCTTTACTATTCCGATCGTCAACCCTGCTGCGGACGATCCTCTTCCAGATGTGAATATACTCTTATCTGTGATTAACTCACACGCCTTTAACAATGATGACTTGGCTGTTGATGGATCACCTAACAGTAGTAGATTACTAGTTTTCCTTTGTTTGTTATTTGTTGATATACCACCGACTAGGCTTAGAAGAACTGAAAACTTAACATCCCGATAGCCGAATATATCGGGTGCTAAACTGTCAATTAGAATGTTGAAATAATCGTCTTTCTGTGACATATCTCTGAATCGGATCAAGTCCTCCTCTGTTGGCATTGTTAATTTAACGTCGTCTATATCGTCTATTGATACTGCTCTAAGTACAACATCATGTGCCGGTTGACCTTTCTTCACTTGAACTAATTCCAATATTGCACTAACACGTTTCCTCTGCCCAACAAAACTATCTCCAACTAGATCCCCTGTTAACACTGCATCATGTTCTACAGGTGAACTATTCTTTGCCTCGTCTAGTGGTTCTTGTAGTATTGCAGTTTGGTATTTCTCCCACACTGAATCTTCTTTCACTATAGTCATTTCTTTTGTACAATTATTACATCTAATTGGTATCTCCCCATCGATCATGTGCGTGATATTACAATTATAACAAACTTGTGAAGATTGTTTGATATACATCTGAATTTTATCAACACCTAATATCATACAATTGAATGCGATTGGTGAATTGACGTGCTGTGAATCGATCTCTGACATAGAGATGAATTTACTCTGTGCCAATTTGATCTTGAGATTAGAGAACATAGAACTGGCGTTCTTACCATGTTTCTCTTCTAGTAATTCAAGACAAGCGCGTTTACACATATCAATGAATGAGTTTGCAAATACAACGTAAATCTCCATTAAAATATTATCCATTACAGGAACGACTAATGTTGACGACGGTCTTAACTCAAATATCTCTGGCATATTATCTCTAAAGAATGATCTAATATCATCAACGGCTTTCGATTCAGTGCCATCGTAAATATCACTCATGCAACAAACACCCCTGTTTCAGACAAACATTACATGGATTCAATACCTTGATCACTCTCTGTATACTCAATGTGTAATGAGGTGCATGTTTGGTTCGATGTGTATCGTCTGATTGTTTGACATTATCTGAAGCAGTTAACAATGGAGTACCATGATCCGTCCCTGCTGACTTCAACTCTGATAATCTACCGTCGAATGCTTTGTCAGTGAATTTTAATCCATTATCTCTCATTAGTTTAATCAATTCGTCTTTTGGTAGGCTTCCTTTTGGGTGTGAGGATAACCATATCTGCAACATGTTTGTCTGGAACTCTTTCAACTGCACCCATTTCTTTGCATACCAAGCACCTGAACTTCTATGCTGAACTACTGGGCGAGTGACAGTATGGATCCTTCCACACTGACAGGTGACCTTAATGGTCACGGTATTATCAATAATCTCTATAGGTTCATCCGTTGGATTCGAGTATGTCATTATCTTCCCCAGTTTTCTTCTTAATGGCTTTCTTACCACAAGATAGACATACACCAGTATTTGCAGAGATTCTCGGTTCTTCACAAACACATGCAATTGGTTGAACTACTGTTGCTTTTGTTGGTTCTTTTGTTGATGGTTTGGCTGATTCTTTTGGTTTGTCGACTTTGGTTATTCGATCACCTTTAGATCTAACCTCTTGTACCATTTTTTCAATTTGTAATTCAGGTAATTGCTTACGTATGGCATTTCTTTCGGCTTTGTTTAATGCCTTTGTTTTTCCAAAACTATCATAGCTATTGTTGTAAAAATACGGTGCTTCTGAAACACCAACGGTTTCATGACCTGTTGAATCATTTCTAACAATGACCTTTGCATCCCAAATCCATGTAGACCGATCCTCGTCAATGTCTTTCCTAATCTCTACCTCTGCATTAACAATCTTAAGTGGTTGACCCTTTTGTGACATTAGAAGACTTAGGTGCTTTACACCAGCATATGATAAATGATAATCCCCATGAACTTCGTAAACCAGTGCTTCCTTTACCTTCTCATCAGCGGCACGAATCTGATCCTCATCAGCCTTCTCTAGTATGTGATACATATCAGATTTTACTGGAAGACTTTGATTACTCAATAACACCTAACTCCTTCTTTATGAGATAACGAATCTCGTCGATCTTTGTACGACTTTGCTTTGCACATAATTGTTCTAATAATTGATCAGTTTCATTATCTATGTAAATTGTGGTACTGTTACTTGACATATAGAAGTGTTAGACATATCTATAATATAAGGATTCATTGTAAATTTATTTTATCTAAAGACTATTAAATTTAATTCCCTGTTTCAATCTTTTTTCTGTAGCACGTCTATTGGTTTTATTTGGTATTTCTTTTGTTCTAAAATATGCAATACGTTTTCTTAGAACTCGTTTCTCTGGATGACCGGCTTCCCCGTGAAACTGATCCTTCTGATAATATGATTGGACTCTATGTCTTAACCCAAATCTGTACCTACCGTAGTTTGGGTTATTATCATAATGAGATCCATATTTCCCTGACGCACGTCCAACATAGATAGGTTCTTTTTTCTTATTGAAGAAAACATACACACCACCTTTATTGGATAACTTGGAAACGTTCTCTTTATTGAACGGCTTACAATGTTTTGAGAATTTCTTCATACACTAGTAAACAATACGGTTCGATATAAAAATAAACTGTATTACTGTTCATATATAGGAATTAGTGAATAATAATGGGTACTTGGGATCGGGTTGTTCACCTCCACTCGGTTCCGAGTACTCACTTTTTGTTTAGTCGTTTATGATAGTTCTTCATGTATTCCCTATAGTAATCCTTATTCTGAACATAGTATTCCTTCTGACGAGATTTTAGTTTGAGTCTGTTTTTAGAATAATATGTCTTCAGGTACTTCTTGATCTCATTCTGTCGTTGTGCGTTGAGTTTCTTTTGCTTCTCTAACATACTCTTACGGTGTTTTTCGTAATAGCTCATAATGTATTGTATGTACACTTACAAATAAAATTAAAATTAAAAAATCTTATAACTTAGTTATGCCTAAGTTGTTTAATCATATAGTAAAGGCTTGTCCGAGATAACTTAAACAATGGGGAACAATGTCTAAGCCCACAAACCTTTACTATGCCTTATCTACTACTATATAACTATTAAGATTTGTGATTGATCATAGAATGCTGGGTTTCACGGGGAAGCAGCCTCTGATCCTTTCGGTGATTTTGAACTAGAACTCTATGGAACTGTCTCCGACCCCAGTGCGAGGGTGTAGATCCTTTCCTACTTCCTAGCCTTGGCATATGCGTGGGATCGATAGGACCGGATGTTCCTCCCAAACTGGTGTTGGGTGTTTAATCTTTGGTTGTACCACTTTGAGAAGCATGACTTACAGTATATACAGTTAGGATAGTCTTGTGCTAGTTTGCCGATCACACAGTCGGGGCAAGAGGTTTTGGCTGTATTTGACCAAGTGGCATTACACGATTTACAAAAAATAGTGTGGGTATTCTTTTTCTGGACTATGTCAAGCTGACAAGCATGGCATATCCCTGCTGTCCCCATATCCTAATAAAAAAAAATTAGAATATAAGGTTTAATTCATACTAAGAGCCTGGGTTTCACATTTACAATGATTCATACGTCTCTGCTGGGTTTCAGGTAGTTTCTGATTCATACTTGGTTTGTGGGGTTCAGACTAAGACTGATTCATAAATGTATGTTGGGTTTCATCCCATGCCTGATTCATATTTGATGAATGGATTTCAAGATGTATTTAATTCATAATTTTGTGGTGGGTTTCATGCCCTGTCTGATTCATACTCCCTCATTGGGGTTCATTGGTTCTATGATTCATATATCATCGCTGGGTTTCACTTGCACTGTGATTCATAAATTGGGTAGTTATTGTTGATCAATCCAGTATCTTTTCAACTCATTTATTATTTCCCTAACCTCACCTGTATGTTCTAGAATGGCGTCATGATCATTATGATTCACAGTAACTACCTTCTGAAAACTTTCTTCGAGTTTGTTTATCTGTGTGGCAATTAGTTCTTTTTCTACATTTGTTAATGTTATTTCATTCCACCTCCCCTTTTATTTTTAAAAGTATCATGTTTCATATTAACTAGGTATTAGGTCTCTCCTCACCCAGTTTGACACATTAGTTCTGACTTGTTCGTCTGTCTTTCCAGCGATCTTTATCTCAGTACATAATATATCAATTATTAACTTCTGTGAAGAGTCTGATTTCTTTGGTAATTTTCCTGGGAATTTCCTTTTCCAATGATCTCTCACACCATTATGTGATAACTCACTAAGTTCATGGAATCTGTCTATAACTTTCTTACGTACTTTCTTATTGCTTTTTGTTGTTCCACGTTCGCTTAGTATTCTTTCTATAGTCTCTTTTGATGTTCTATACCTCTTTGCAAGTGTTGCCAAGTTCTTTGTATCATTTTCAAACATTTCAAATAGTTCATCTTTCATCTCATTTGTCCATCCAAGCTTCCTATCAAACAACTGATAATAGTATACTCTGTATTTCTGGAATGTATTCCATCTTTTACTTAATTCTGCTTCATCATAATCACATGTTAATACAGAATCTGTCAGTACGTTCTCTGGGAACTTGTCGCCTATCTCATCTGTGGCATTACTTCGATCCCTTCCATCACAACTTATCCACCAAGTTCTAATCTCTTCAAAGTCTTTTCTCAGTGCATTGAATGTTGCAGGGGTGAAAGGATCGTCCTCAAGTTCACAGTATGGACATTTGATATGGAAGTATAATCTTCCAGTCCTTATCTTTTTAGTATGTACATTCCTTATGTCTTCAGGTGTCTTAATCTCTGGTTCTAATTCTGTCTTAAACTCTTCCTGTTTTTCTTCAAGTTGTTTTAATCTTAATTCATTCTCTGCGTCGTCATATCTCTGATTAAGGTATGGCTGAATTGAATTAAGTATGTCTAAATTGATATCTGCCCTCAGACTATCAGTCTTTACTATTGCGTCTATTAATCCAATACGACACGCAGTTTCATCATGGTCAGATGTTTGATTGATAATATTTACCCAGAATGGATTATCTGTATTTATCTTAATTAGACGCATCTCGGTATTCAACACAATAAGTGGTTGATTAACACCTAGTTTGACACGTTCTGGCTTTTGCCATACGACTCCTGTTATATCTTTCAGTATCCCAAAGACACTGTTAATATTCTGCCTCAACTTTTTCCCTCACTTTTTTAGACATCTTTTTTATCATGACGTCTTCAACCCATCGGTCATCATTGTCGTATCCGCGAAGAATCTTTTCTGCATTACGTGAAAGTTCAGTGCCTTTTATGTTATGATCTGATTGGGATTTATACCAATCTAGGAAATCAATATGTTTGTCTTTTCTATGTAGATACTCAAGTAATCTATTATAACCTCTAAAACCTCCAAAGCCGTTTTCAATGAACAGATAGTAATATGGTACCCTCTCTATATCTTCAAGTTTGTATGATTTGTAGAAATTGTAAAATGTTGCCCATGTTTGTGGGTTATTAAATTTAACACGCTCATGTGTCTTGAACCATTCAGTAAGACAAAAGCTCAAATTAATGAATGCTACATCTGGAAATTTATTAAGAAAATCATCAATTAATTTACCAATAACCCATGCACCTTCAGAGCTTGGTTTTACAATTGATTTTGTGTATTGGTCTATCTGATAGATAGTTTCCATTATTTCATATGGTACTGTTTCGATTATTTCCTGTCCTTTTTCATACAGTTTTTTACTTCCAAATTCATCATAGAATCTACGTTTACTATTTGCTATATTACAGTGTACGGATCTAGTTCCATTTTTTGTGTCTATTATCAGTAATCTGCATTTCAGTTTACCACCATCTTTGTATGCTAAAACTTTGTCACTGCCAAAGGTTAGGATATGATCATTCTTTCTGCTCAACCCTCAGTCGCCTTTGCCCTTTCATGCTCTGATATCATAGAGAATACATCTGGGTATTCTTTACGTAGTGCTTCAAGGAAGCCATAGACTGCCATTCTTTTATCATATGATAATATCCGTTGAGAGTCTTTTTCATGTGTCTTGTATACCTCGTTAATAGTGTTAATCACAAGGGCGTATCCCTGATCTCTCTCTTCTAGTCTGTATACCGATTCTACATCTTGAGAATCTGTATACTTTCCAGTAATTGGATCTTGTTCCCTGCCAAATGGCATTTTCTTTATATCGACAATCAGTGAACCCATAAGTCCTTTGTTCTTATCCTCTGGTTTCTTTTTAGCCTCTAAGTTATCATTTTTATCATCAATGTGATGATATGTTTTTGACCCTTCATCATTGCCGTGGTTTTTATGTTCACCACCTGCATGCTCTGGGGTCTTTTCTATTCCCCCTCTACCCTCACGTGTATGTGTACTTGCTGTACCCAGTGGGTCACGTAAATCTAGAAGCACGCCTCTTTCAACGGGTGTTCCTAATAGTTCTTTGAGTTTATCCTCTGGCAGTTTATTCTGTAGTAATGGTATTAGTCTTTCCTCAAAGTGTTTCTTAATCTGTTTTTTCTCAATGGTACTGACCTGTGTATTATCTACATCTTTTTTCTCTGTTGGATATAACTCTGCAAATTTATTTGATACAAACTTCTTTGCATCCTTTTTCCACTTTATTGCAGCGCTAGCATTCTCACGGAAATCCTCTTTGGATAATGTCAATGATTCTTTTATTGAACGGTTATTATCACCTGTTCCATCCACAATACAAAATACTCTGTTATACATATCTGATGATACCCTAGTCATTGCACTTATATCGTCTATGACATCAATTACTTTTCCAGCGCATGATAGTACAGTATGATTTAGTTGCTCTCTAACATTATCTGGTAGTTCATCTTCAACTTCATAGAAACTGAATATGGTTGGTATACCTGCTATTTTTTCGGTGTATTGGTTGACGAGTTTTTCATCAATTGTTGATTCCAATGGAACTTCTTCAATGTTAATCATCATTGATTCGTCTTGTACAATTGCTGGTCTATACCATCTTAATACTTCTGATCTCAAATTCTTTTTGAGATTAACAAAGTATGTTTTTGGAATCTTGAGTAGACTGTGTGTGCCATATAGGTTTCCTTCTGGCGATACAATCTTGTTAAGAATTTTTATGTTATTTGGGTCGTTTTCGTTAGCCTCTATATGACGTTCTTCACCTTTGTATTTGTTATCAAAACGTACTGATGATAATGGTTCTTTTGTATTGTGATTGACTACTGTCATCTCAATATCCTCATCAGATCCCATGATCAGTTTGGCACCTACGCCCCACATACCTATTGTATCATTATTATATTCTTTAGTGGTCTCAAATGCTTGTACAAATTTAGTGTATTCTTTATCTGACATTGGTGTACCATCACTCATTATGTATAGGTAATATTCACCATCACGTTCAATGAGTTTTATTGTTATATTGTTTGCTCCAGCGTCTCTTGCGTTACCAATGATTTCTAGAACAGGTATAATCTCAGTTGAAACGCTGTATGATTTTAATGACCTGTTAATTGCATTGTACTCATTCATCTCAAGTTTGTGAGCCTTCTTTTGCTTTTGATTATGTCTGTCTGTTGCCTTCATCATCTTAACGTCACCTCTAGGTTGTATATTCCTAATTCCGAATCTAACTTATAAATATTCATACTACGGAAAAAATAAAGAACTTGGTTCATATCATACCTCCTATCATCATTGCCATCTCATTAGCAAAGTCTTCTCCGAATGCTTCAAAGCTTGATAGGCATGGGACGTACCCCATTAACACTGTGGTTTCCATTCTTTCCATAAACTTTTGACCCATAGTGTCTCCTCTTCCAAAGTCCAAATATACTAGATACATTATTCCTACAATACCAAATGAAACTATGTTCCATGGTGTGAATATTCTTTCAGTTGTCATTTCGATTCCTCACGTATATGCTGTAACATTATCAATACTCCTGAATAATCGATTCATCTCTTCATCATCTATATGTAATATTTTTTGACATCCTTCATATGCTTCAAGTCTATCATCATATCCATGTGGATCTTCATCTTGTGTTCCTACCCCATATTGAAATGATGTGTGATCATGGAATATATCTACCATATTATCATATTCCTTACGTATTTTTTTACCGCCTAAATTCTGGTACTCTTGATACCAATCATCATATGGGTATCCTGTGTTTGTCATTTCGATCCTTCCTCATTCAGAACTTCCAATAGTTCTTTTACAAACGTATCTAACTCAATACCAGTTGGCGCTGGATTGGTATCTGAGTAACCTTCCATCATTCCATTAAATTGCATCATGTTTAGCATGGTTATTGTTATATGAAGTAATTCTTGATGTGTGTATGTCATTTCGATTCCTCATATTTATCCCAACATTCACATGAACAGAACTTCTCTTCAAGAGAAAAATCTTCGACAGTATATGAATTATCTACATCTGTATCTAAAACTGTATAATGTTGTTTCTTACATTGAGGACAAGTGATTTCAGTCATGGTAATCTCCGTTATGACAATCAAAACCACATGATCCGTTAGTGCATGGGTTGTTTTCTATCTCTTCAATTATAGCATCACTCCATGTCCAACGGTTAGGATATTTTTTCATGTATTCACTGATTACATCTGCTATGTTATGTGCAACAATCATCTCAGGTGGATCTAACTTTACATACTCATCAGTAATCTGATTTTGATATTCAGATATGTAATACTCACTTAAACCACAGATTTCACAAGTCATGTTTTGATTCCTCGTCTTCATGGTTGTGGCTGGACTTTCTATCAAACCCCAGATGTGGATGATCATTATTTAGTAGTTCTAATTCTTCATCTGAAAGATATTTTTTTGGTATATACTTTAAACAATCTGCACATATACCTTGACCATATTGGGTTAGTTCTTCCTTAATTAAATTATCATGTCCACACACACTTTGACAATATGCACAATCTCCGTTAGGACAAACCCTCTCTTCCTCAGTACATTTACCTGTCATCTTGACTCATCCACGTCTTTCGATTTCTCATAACTATCTTTACACTTTTGTATAATTTTCTTCATACAGCTTTTGCAAACATCTCTTAATGGATATCTCTCATATTGTTCCAAAGACAATATTCCCATATCTAAAACATGTTGTTTCTTACATTGAGGACAAGTGATTTCAGTCATTTCGATTCCCAATTACTTGTAATAAGTCCTAATATTTTTTCTGCATTTCTTATCTCCTTTGGTATTCTTATGAGTCTTAGATTTTTCTTTTCATATACTGCATCACCATCATCTATCCATTTTTTCTGTATATGTTGAATTTTATCTTTACCAAATCTTGATAGATCAAGTCCATCAAATCCTAGAGAATCCATGATGTTCCACTTAGTTTTTAGAATTTCTGAATACACTTGTTCAGCATTAATTCTTATATTAAGTGAATTGTGATGCTTCACAATTAATGACATATACACTTCTTCGGTTAAAGTTGGTGTTGTTTTTCTCTCTGCTCTTGGTTTAGTCATTTCGATACCTCAATCAAGTATTCTTCACCGTCTTCACAATCATACCACTCTTTGCCTTCCCAATTATGAATTATTCCTATCCATTTATTTGCACAAAAATGACATTTCCAATCAGCATCATCTTCATTATACATTGCTTCCATTAATTCATCTGCGATATTTTGTTCAGTGGTAGAACTGAAATATTTTCTACATTTCATTTCGATTCCTCCCCAAACACATAGTCGATTATATTTTTAATATGATCTTGGGTGTAACCATTTTCTTTAAGTTTAGTTGCATATTCATCTTTTGTAAGTTGTATTTCTTCAGGTGTA
>Ga0208300_100361_pt1 | contig 35911 bp, 38 predicted proteins | sample 23_taG_FD_184096 | JGI IMG/M metagenome (GOLD analysis project Ga0208300, IMG submission 184096) | Marine viral communities from Cariaco Basin, Caribbean Sea - 23_WHOI_OMZ (SPAdes) (version 2) | ecosystem: Environmental > Aquatic > Marine > Oceanic | place: Caribbean Sea: Cariaco Basin...
CGAATGTTCGCTTTTGTTTAAGAGCACACATGCAGCCGAAACCCGGCGTCAAAAGCAATTATTGCCACCTGCACAGTCAGCTTTACCCACAAAAACTGTGGATAACTTTGTGGGAACAGCTCGGATAGGTGCCCTCAGCCCTGCAATGGCAGGGCCTCAGCAATTGTGGCGTTTTAATGACCGGCCAGAGTGCAAACTGCCTGTCAGGGTTAGCGGATACCCTTCGACTGCAGCCACTGGCTGATCTGCGCCTGGTTCATGGCGCCGCTCTGGCGGGCCACCTCCCGGCCATTCTGGAACAGGATCATTGTGGGGATACTGCGAATGCCAAACTGGCTGGCCGGGCCCTGGGCCTGCTCGGTATTCAGCTTGGCAAAGCGTACCTTGCCCCGCCAGTCTTTCGCGGCCTGCTCAAATTGCGGCGCCATCATTTTGCAGGGGCCGCACCAGCTAGCCCAGAAATCCACCAGCACCGGCACATCACTACGTCCGGTATGGGCGGAGAAGCTCTGGTCTGTCAGTTCCAGAACCTGGTCCGGCCATAACGGCTGTTTGCAGGCACCGCAGTTGCCGCCGGAGGAAAGCTTATCGGTGGGCACGCGATTGACCTTGTGGCAATGGGGACACACGAGGTGTCGGATATCAGTTGTCATGGATCAGCCTCTGTTCGTCAACTGCCCCAATCATCGGGGCAGCTGCACAGAATTCAACCAGCCTAGAACGCCGACATCACATCCTGAAGATCCCGTTTGAGCTCTTCCGGCTCGGTTATCCACACGGTTTTATCGAGACCGGGGAAGACACCGACATCAAGGCCATCTTTGGTCAGTCCCGGCACCCATTTCCGAAAAAAGTCCGGCAACGAAACACTCTTCGGAGACAGTTCATCGGTACCCTCGGCGTACGCTGAGGCGAATACCGCATCCGGCCAAACGGGGAGGTATTCCACATCGCCATCGTCAGAGGCAATTTTCAGGAAACGGCTCTCATTGTTAACCAGAATCCAGATCTCGCGCTCTTCGCCCACCTGGGTCAGGAAATAGTCGTACCGCTCTTCACCATCCATTTCAATTATTTGGGCAAGTTCATCACTATTCATGTCAGGTACGCCACTCCAATCGTTTGCTTTCGGGTATTGGTCGGAGACTAACACGGTTTTCGAGGAGACTGGCGGCCGCTTTTCCAAAACATGACCAGCAACGCTGCAAGGGCTAAGTTGCCGAAGAGCATGAAGGGATACATTTCAGGGGAGATTCGCAACCATTCACCGGTAAAGTTCATCATCGCGTGGAAAATCAGGACCGCCAGAAGGCTTCGACCAGTGCGGTTATAAACGAGCACAATCAACAGCGTATGGCAGATGATCATCGGCATCCACCAGTAAAGCTCGGGGTGAAACGTGGTGTTGGCGTAGTACCCGGGAAACCACACAAAGGGTGCGTGCCAGAGCGCCCAGACCGCACCGTTCACCAGGCCCGCCACGACCGGGCTGAAGCGCTGTTGCAGGGCCTCCAGGTAAAAACCGCGCAAGCCCACCTCTTCCACTGCCGGGAACACGAAGGACAACACCAACAAAAACAGCAAGGGCCCGGGATTAACAAACAACTGCCAGTTCGTATCAAGGGGCTTGTCAGCAATGCCCAGAACCACGGCCAGGCCGGCCATGGCAAGATCGTAAGCGAGCCAGAAAAACAGGATGATCAACCACCAGCGGCCGGGAATTCGACGCCAGTCCGTCAGGCGCCGCCACAAGTCCTTTAGTTGCTCTTTTCCACCGTTCGCAGCGGCCAGACCAAGACCGGCAACGACAGGGCTGGCCCCGCCGAGCAAAAACCAGATCAGGTTTGGAAATGCCCAAACCGAGGAATCCGATAGCAGCACCGGTATCCAGAACAGATACGCCCACCCCAGGTAAACCAGTGGGAACGCTATCAACGGTTGCTTTATTAGTGGCACTACCCTCGCCTCGACTTTCCTGCGTATCATCATTATGCAGTGGAATCGGCTCACTCCGCAGCCGCCAAAAACACGGACACCCGACAATGCCCTCAGAAGATCACATCACACAACCCGATGCCATTCCGTTTCGGTCGGTAGTCCTGTTTCTGTTGCTGACCTTTGGCATCGCCTGGGGCATCCTGGCTGCCTTCATCTTTTTTTCCGAAACCATGGTTGGACTGTTCGGCGAAATCACCGGCGAACACCCGCTTTTCTATCTCGCCGTCTGGGCCCCGGCCATCTCGGCGTTTATTGTAATTTTTCGGTGGTCCGGGCTGGAAGGATTGCGCCGGCATTTGGGGCGCGCCCTGCTGTGGCGCTGCCCATGGCCCTGGTACGCGTTCCTGCTCCTTGGCGTCCCTCTGGTGTTCTTTGTGGGGTCGTTCTTCAAGGGCAACCTGTCAGAGGCTGCCTTTCCATTCCCGTCTGCGTCATCGTTTCTGGTTGCGCTTGTTTTTATTGCCATCAAAGGCCCCATCGAGGAGTTCGGCTGGCGAGGCCTGGCACTCCCCCTCCTGCAACGCAAAATGGCACCCATATGCGCCGCGCTGGTTATTGGCGTCATCTGGGGCCTTTGGCACACGCCCGCTTTTCTACTGAGCGGCACCGAGCAGAGCGCCTGGTCATTCCTGCCATTCTTCACCGGCACCATCGCGCTGAGCGTGATTGTGACGCCTCTGTTCAACGCCTCTCGGGGAAGCATTTTCCTCCCCGCGCTGTTTCACTTCATGCTCATCAATCCGGTCTGGCCCGACGCCCAACCTTATGACACCTATATCTTCGTACTGGTGGCCGCAGTTATCGTCTGGCTGAACCGCGAAACACTGTTTACACGTAAATACAGCATCATTGAGGTCGTACCCCAGAAAACCGCGCCCAATCCATCATAATCGGAGCTTCCGAATGAAAAAGTACCTCTCTCTCCCGATCCTGTGCTTCGCGATGCCTGTCTTCGCGCAACCGGCGCCTCAGAAGGGGTTCAGTGGTGAAGTCTCTCTAAATGCGGGGATCATCTCTTCAACGTCCAACTTTAACGTCGATGGCGATGCGACCATCAGTTCACTGGAGAACAAGGCAGACAGTGAGTCAGAGGGCCTGATCGCTCCACTTGGCAACGTTGCCTACACCTTTGGCGAAGGACTGAAACAGCAGATTTACTTTGGTACCACACGTGAGGACATTGCGGTCGGCACCCTGGCTGTGCAACTGGGGTATAAACACAAACTCAGTTCCGGCACGGAAGTGGATGTTTCCTTTTTGCCCACGGTGATTTCGGGAGAGACCTGGCAGAACCCATATGAGCTGAATACGCCAAGACAAGAGACCGACATCTCGGGCAACGCCTATCGCCTGCAGTTGAACAGCATTTCCGGCTCGAACTTCAGTCTGGACCTTGCCTTTGCTACGACGGATGTCGACGACGATCTGACCGCAGGAACCGATCTGGCCCGCGATGCCGACAGTTACTACGCCAAGGGCAGTTACCGTCTCACCCTCTCGCGGACCAGCTTTGTCTCACCCTCTGTCCTTTACATTCAACATGACGCCGATGGCAGCGCCAGCAGCTTCGACGCCTATGGCGCTGAAGTCAGCTGGTTCAATATTCTGGGCAGGCATAGTCTGGTACTGACCGCAAGTTACACACAGCGGGACTACGACAGCGCCAGCACGTTGTTCAATAAAAAGCGTTCGGATGATGAGTTCAGCCTCTTTGCAGCCTACGAGTACCCGAAGTTCATGGGCTGGAAGGATTGGTCGTTTATTTCGTTTGCCGGCTATGGCGACACCCAGTCCAACCTGACCTTCTACGACGAATCCTCGTACCTGTTTGCGGTGGGACTGAACTACAAGTTCTGATCAGCCAAACCCTAGGATCGAGCCCTCGCCATTCGGAACAGGGACTCCGGCGAGATCCGCTTGATCCAGAGCGCAGCCATTTCCTTGCCCTTGCCGACCGGGATTTCACGCTTCTTTGCCTGAAGGCCCTTGAACACCACCTCGGCGCACTCGGTAACGTCCATACCGCCAGCAATATCGTCGTCTTCTTTACCGTAGGCTGAACCGTCACCGGCGAGGGCATTGCGGGAAATATCGGTACGAATGAAACCGGGCGTGATTGTCGACACGCTTACGCCCTGGCCTTCCACCTCAGCGCGTAACGCATCGAAGAATCCCATCACCGCGTGTTTCGCGGCACAGTACCCGGTCCGCATCGGGGCGCCAACCTTGCCGGCGACACTGGAGGTCACGGCAAGATGGCCGGAGCGACGATCGAGCATATGGGGGAGCACGGCCTTGGTCAGGGCAATCTGGCCCATCACGTCCACATCCATGAGCTTCTGGTAAACGGACATGTCGGTATCCTTGCACAGGGAGCGCTGTGACACACCAGCGTTGTTCACCAGTAAATCGATGCTACCAAACCTGTCCAGTACCGTCTGAACCTTGCCAGGCAGAGAATCCCAGTCGGTTACGTCCAGCGGTAACACCAACACCCCAGCCGCTGACAGCCCGGCATCCCGGCAACGTTCGGCCACGCGATCCAACTCATCTTCCCGGCGAGCGGAAAGAACAAGTTGGTCACCATTCTTTGCAAACTGCAAGGCGAGTGCTTCGCCAATGCCAGAGGAAGCGCCGGTTATCCAGACGGTTTGGGCAGACATGAAAGGTCCTCGTGAAATCTCAGTTTTCAACCACCCTGGCCCTGAGTCTTGGTAGCTGAGCCGGGTAATATTCCTGGATGAAGGTTACCACGCCCTCCCGGACCGCACATCTCAGGTCCCAGTTTCTGCTGGAATCGGCAGCGCTCATCAAAAACCGCACCTGGATCGCCTGGTCGCTGGAATCGGTGACCTGGACCGATGAAAATTCGCCGTCCCAAAGCCCGGACTCATGCAGCAAGCGGGTAAATTCCTGCCTGAGCGGTTCCACCGGCATGGTGTAATCCACCCAGATAAAGACCGCGCCCAGCAACTCTGAGGTATTTCTGGACCAGTTCTGGAACGGGTTCTCGATAAACCACTGCAGCGGGACAATGAGACGGCGCAGATCCCACACGCGCAAGACCACATAGGTGGCTGTCACTTCCTCCACCCAGCACCATTCCCCCTGCACGTTCAGCACATCATCTATACGAAAGGGCTGAGTCAGGGCAATCTGCATACCCGCCAGCAGATTACTGAGGACGGGGCGGGCCGCGAACCCGAGAATCAGGCCGCCGACACCCGCGGAGGCGAGCAAACTGGCCCCCATATGCTGAACCGATTCAAAGGTCATCAGCGCAGCGCCCAGGCCGATGATCACGATGAGAATGTTAAGTGCGCGAACCAGAAAGCGGGTCTGGGTTTCGACCTTGCGTGCCCGTTTCCACTGGCCCTCCAATACCGGATTGAGCGCGACGATGACTTCGCCAATGGCCGAGGTCAGTCGAACGGCCGCCCAGGTAATGGCCAGGATGAGCAACAGGGTTGTAACTTGCTGAATCGCCGCCATCAGGGGCAGATCCGGCGGGGCAGTTTCCAGAGAACCTGCCAGGGCGAGCAGGCAAAAGACCACACCAAGAGCTCGGGCTGCCGCATCGAGGAACAGCCGGATAACCGTTCTGGACTCTGAAAAATGCCGGAACACGGCGAGGGCCAGACGGTAAACGATGTAGGTAATCGCAACCGCGAGAATCGCCGAAAACCCCGGCCACAACCACGCCTTCAAACCGGCTTCAAACGATTCCAGCATCAGCCCTCCCGGAGCTTTCGATCACAAAAGTCGGCAGGCGAACACATCCCTGCATTCCGCTCAGCCCCGTAAAAGCCTAGACCAGCCCCTGCTCCCGTGCCATCGCCATGGTTCATAGACGAGTATTTCCGAAAATACGCATGGTCTGATGAAATATGCGGCCGTACTGTTAGGATTCTATCTTTTGGAGGGATGATTCTTGTCACACCTGCAACTGGCCATACTGCTGGGCATGACGGTGGCCCTCGGGCCCCTGGCGCTTGACGCGTATCTGCCGGCGTTCCCGGACATTGCTGACGGCCTGGGCATCGACCATGGGCGTGTGGGGCTTACGCTCAGCGCCTACGTCACCACACTGGGTCTCGCCCAACTGGTAGGCGGCCCCCTGTCCGACCGATACGGTCGCAAACCGGTGCTTTTCGGGGGTCTGCTGATCTTTATTGCAGGCGCGGTCATGGTATCGCTGGCTGATACGCTGTCAGATATGGTGTTCTGGCGGATAGCGCAGGGTATTGGTGGCGCCTTCTGCGCGGTGTCGGTACCTGCCATTGTTCGCGACGAAGTCAGTGGACAGGATGCCGCCCGGCTGTTCGGCCTCATAGGTCTGATCATGTTCATAGCGCCCGCTGCGGCACCCTCGCTGGGGTCACTCATGTTGGCGCTTGGCGAGTGGCAGTGGATATTCCTGATGCTGGCCGGCTACGCCGCGTTTCTTGTCCTGACGCTGCAGGTGGCCCTTTTCCCGAGACTTCGACCACGAACACCGACCACCACACCGATTCGGTCCCTGGTGACCAACTACCTGCTGGTGCTCAGACATAAAACCACCATGCGCTTTATCGGGATACAGGTGCTCTGCTTCAGCACTATGCTGTTGTTCATCACCCATTCCTCGTTCATCTACCAGGAATGGTATGGCCTCTCCAACAGCACGTTTGCCATTCTGTTCGCCGCCAACATTGCGTTCATGGCTGCCCTGAACCTGATTAACCGACCGCTGCTACGGCGGTTTTCCTCGGTGCAGCTGGTGCGCGCCCAGGTCATCGCCCAATGCCTGGCTCTTGTCGCACTTGTGACAACCGTTCAGTTGCAGGGCCCCCTCTGGCTGGTCGCAGGCTGCATCATTGTTGCCATCGGCTGCCAGGGCGGCATCGTGCCGAACAACATGGCCAACGCCATGGAGTTCTTCCCGAATCATAGTGGCACCGCAGCGGCCCTGCTGGGCGCTTCGCAATTTACCATTGCGGGAGCCATCAGCACCTTGTCCTCGATCTCCGGTGACCAGACACTGCTCAGTATCGCAATCGCTATGCTAGCCTGTTCAACAGGTGCCGTTGTTCTTGCCTTGGACGCACCCCGGGCAGTCGCCCTCGCAAAACAGACTGCCATGTAACCTCACGGCGCAAACCCCGAGGCAGGAATGAGGAGAAAGGAGGAAACGTGATCAACGAAACCGATATGAAACATCTCGGCCGCTGCGTTGAGCTGGCTACAATGGCGGTTGATAGCGGAAATCCGCCTTTCGGCTCTGTGCTGGTGGATGAAACCGGTGCTGTCAGATACGAGGGGCATAATGAAACCGCCGGTGGGGACGAAACCCGGCACCCCGAGTTCGAGATAGCCCGTTGGGCTGCCGCGAACATGGCCCCGGATGAGCGAGCCGCCTCAACGGTGTATACCTCAGGCGAGCACTGCCCGATGTGCGCGGCTGCCCATGGCTGGGTTGGCCTGGGGCGAATCGTCTATGCAAGCTCCTCGGAACAGCTCTCCCACTGGCTCGATGAACTGCACGTGGCACCACCACCCGTGGCGACCCTGCCGATCCATCAGGTCGTTCCGGGTGTTCCCACTGAGGGCCCTTTCCCCGCCCTTGCTGACGCCCTGCGCGAGCTTCACAAACGCTACGCTTTGGCTGATCGGAATAAAACGTAATTTCCCAGCAGCGCCAGGGAAGCACCCAGCACCGCTGTTGTTGTCCACTCAAAACCCTCGAGCCAGGTCGACACGCTCAGGGCAACCACGGGGAAAAGCACGGTCGCGTAGCCGGCCTTGTCAGCACCCAGGGTCTGGATGACCGTGATGTAGCAATAGAACGCAATGATTGAGCCGGGAACGGCCAGGAAGACGGTTGCGCCCCAGAACGTCGCCGCCGTGGGAACCACCCATTCCACGCCCTGGAACAGACACCAGATGCCAAGAATCACAGCGCCGTAAACCATGGCCCAGGCATTGGCCAGGAACAGCGGCACCTGAGACATCCGTACCTTGATGCTGACCAGGTTGCCCATGGAAAACCAGAAGGTGCCGGCAATGGCGAACAGAATACTGGTAGCTGTGGCGTTACCCAGTTGCAGATCGTGCCAGAACAGCAGGGCCACGCCGGTGATCCCCAGAGAAATTGCCGGATAAAGCCGAGCGGTAGGTCTCAGTCGCAACCAGAGCCAGCCATTGAGGGCGTTAAACAGAGCGGCCAGCGAAAACACCACCGCCAGCAGGCCGCTTGTCATCGATTCTGCCGCACGATAGATCAACAGGAAGTTGATGCTGTAAAGGGTTGCCCCCTGCAGCACCAGCCAACCGTGCTGTTTCAGGGTCAGTTTCTCAATTCGGCGCACCAGAGCTACAACCAACAATGCGACGGCAGAGGCCATGACAAATCGGTAGAAAACGGATATGTCGACCGGCGCCGCTTCAACCTGCAGACGAATCGCTGTCCAGGTGAGACCCCAGATCAGTACCGTCAAACCATAGTGAACAGAGATAGGCATGGCAGTGATTCCTGTTGCTATCGGGAACAATCGTTGATCAGGGACCAGAGTACGACTGAAAAAACACCAAAACTTGTCAGATCCTGCTGAACCATGGATGATTCTTGCGGAGGCTCCCTATGCAGACCGATTCTGAATCCACGCCCAAATGCCCAGCGCAATCGCGCCCGGCAAATCGCGACATTGTCGATACCCTGAGAACCGCAGGCGTCGCTCCCCAGCGAATGCTTGAACTTGATCAGGGGCGGGCTCTGGCACAATGGCAGAATCGTCAGGGCGAGGTGCGTTACGAACGGCCTCGTCACCATGCACTGAGCATCTACATAGACAAGGGCGAGCAAGCCAGAAGGGTATTGAACGGGAAGGTTGTCAGTCAGGGCTTTCCGGGGGCCGTTTGCCTGTTCCCGGCAGGCAGCCGCTCAAGCTGGAAAATCAGCGGGCAGTTCGAATTTTTTCATCTCTATTTCAATGATCTGGACGTAGCCCGGTGCGCCGAGCAGACGTGGGATGCCGATCCGGACAAGCGCCAGCTTTCCGAGCTATACCACGCCGAAGACCCGGTTCTCGCCCAGGCCGGCAAGCTCCTTGCGCTGAGCGACTGGCAGGCGCCCGGCCAAACCATGGCCATGGATCACCTCGCACAATGGCTTCTACTACAGGTAGTCAGCCGCCACTCTGACATTCGGCAAACGCTTCCGGAAGTAACGGGGCAGCTGTCGTCTCGATACCGCCAGCTTTTGCAGGAACGCGTCAACGCAGAACTGGCCCAGCCACTAACCCTTGCCAGCATGGCCAACTGGGTCAACCTGAGCCCTTATCATTTCGCCAGGCTTTTCAGGGCTACGTTCGGTTGTGCGCCTTATCAATATGTTCAGGAACAACGATTAATCCGGGCCCGCGACCTGCTTCGGAATAGCCGGGACAAAATCACTGCCATTGCACTCATGTGTGGATTCAATGATTCCAGTCAATTCAGCCGGGCGTTCAGATCAAGGTTCGGAATAACACCTTCAGCCTACCGTGCAGACGCTCACTTAAACCACTGACTTCGGAGCCCTATGCGCATTCGCGTAACGCACCAAAGGATTACTCTTGCTCTGCAATTGATACTGCTTGGTGAGGCAATCTATGCGGTCTGGGGCCAGAGATGGTTCACCGCTTTCCTGACATCAACTATCATCGCCATCACATTCTTCCCGCTGCTGTTTGAACGCCGTTTCCGTATCCACATTCCACCGGAGCTACAGCTGGCCGCCATAGGGTTTGTTTTTGCTTCTCTGTTTCTCGGAGAGATCCGCGATTACTACACGCGTTTCTGGTGGTGGGACATGGCACTCCACACCACGTCGGGATTTTTGCTGGGTATTCTCGGCTTTCTTCTGGTGCACATAATGAACGAGACTGAAAAAATTCACGTGCACATGAAACCCGGCTTTGTTGCATTTTTCGCATTCATGTTTGCACTGGGAGTTGGCGCCCTATGGGAGATTTTCGAGTTCACCATGGACTTCCTTTTCGGCATGAATATGCAAAAGCCTATGCTTGGGGACCCATCGGGGCTCACGGATACCATGTGGGACCTGATCGTCGACGCGACCGGCGCACTGGTCATTTCCGTATTGGGCTGGCGCTATCTGAAGAACCCTGACAAACGCTCCTTTTTAGAGCGTTGGATTGACTCTTTTATTGAGCGAAATCCGAGATTCTTCAAAAAATAGCCTGGCACTGTCCGGTCACTTAATCAGGCCCGACCGGGGCACCAGACACTCCATGGCAGTGAGCGAAACGTCCCGGAATACCGCCTCTGAGGCGACAACACTCGGGAACCGATCATAAAGCATCCGCCGGCACGTGGGGGTCCTTGCCTCGGCTTTCGCGACGCATTCAGCATGGGCTTTCACTTCACTGCCTTCACCGGTAGCGTCTGAACAGAATTCCGGAATCTGGGTAATAATCCAGTTCACCGCGGCGCCCAACTCAACCGGATTGGCCCGCAGATTCGTCAGGCGGCTGGCATTAATTGGCTCTGGCTGTTCACGGGTCTGCTCCCAGAGAACAAACACCAGCGCAGCAGATACCAATACAACGGTGACCTTGGGAAACTTCATGGGCGCCTTTTCAGTCCGGTGAATCAGAGCGCCGATCATAAACGCTCAGGCATCTTCTGTCCCGGTTTCCTATACTATCCGGGATTCAATACGTAAGGGCCTGCGTCGGACAATGGCCCTGCCACTTATCCAACCCTGCTTCTAAAGCCAAAAGGAGTTTTGCAAATGACCACACTGATTGCTGGCCTGATTCTGTTTCTCGGCGTGCATTCACTCTCCATCGTCAACGAGCCGCTGCGCAACCGGCTGAACGCCTCCATGGGCGAGGGAGCTTTCAAAGGACTCTATTCCGTGGTCGCCCTGGTGGGTCTGGTTCTGATCGTCTGGGGTTATGGCGCCGCCCGCATGGATCCAACCGTGATCTACACGCCCCCTGGCTGGCTCAAGCATGTGTCCTTCCTGCTTCTGATACCTGTATTCCCGTTGCTCTTCGCCACTTACTTTCCGGGGAAAATTAAGGCAAAACTGGGGCACCCCATGCTGGCTGCCGTCAAACTCTGGGCTCTTGCACACCTTCTCGCAAACGGGATGCTCCACGATCTTCTGCTGTTCGGCGCCTTCCTGGCCTGGGCCGTGGCCGACCGAATTTCGATGAAACGCAGAACACAGCGGGCCATCCCCACGCTGCCCGCCACCAAAGCCAACGACGTGATCGCCGTCGTCGGGGGCCTTGCGGTGTACGTGATCATGGTGGTCTGGGCCCACCAGTGGCTCTTTGGCGTAGCGCCGGCCTGAATGGCCGGCACTCAAACCGATTAAAGCCCCTGGGCTCCCCGGCGCAACCAGTCGTGCACGAACGCCAGTTTGCGTTGCGCCGTTTCCGAGAGCACGAAGGGGTAGAGGTCGGAAAGGCCCATGGAGCGGTTCACGTGGTTAACCCGAATAGCCAGCGACGCCGCAACGTTGATCAGCATTGCCGTATCGGGCTCTGAGTACGGATCCCAGCCATGCCGCGGCACCTCGGGGGAAGTAAGACCGGATGACATGAGACTGTCGGTGATGTCCGTCAGGTGCAGCAGATGCGCGGCAGTCTCGGCCCAGTCTTCGTGGGGGTGTGCCGAGGCATAGCTGGTCAGGTAAAACAGTCTCCAGTCGTCCGGCGGGCCCTGATAATAGTGGCGCTCAAGGGCCGCAGGATAATCGGCGCGCTCATCACCAAACATTTCCCGGAAAGCATCCAGAAAATCCGCCCGCAAACTCAGGCGCCACCAAAGCATATGGGAGATCTCGTGACGCATGTGGCCCACCATGGTTCGGTAAGGCTCCTCCAGTGCCTGACGGCGGGTAGCTCGAACCACGGGGTCAGCCTCCGCCACACTGATTGTCACCACACCGTTTGCGTGCCCCATGGCAACCGGGGTCAGCCCCTCGGCCAGCATGTGGAAAACCGGGCGCGTGCCAGGATCTTCCGGCCGGAACCAGTGCCAGCGGCCGAGATTATCCAGTACCCAGCGTTTTGCCGCTTCGGTTACAGCCCAGTTCGGCATGGCATTGGGAATATTAGGGTCCGGTGCCAGGGCAGTCATCGCGCAGGACCGACAGAAGGCCCCCTGTTCCGGTGCAATCCAGTTGCAGCCGATAATGTCCCGATTCACACAAAACGGAGGCATGGGGACGAAAGCCCTGGCCTGCGGATCGTAGGCAACGGGCGTTCCCTGAGCAGTGGTCAGGTTGTCAAACCACAGATTTCCGGAACCAACCGGGTTGGTAAAGACCTTCATAGAGCTGGTGCTCCTTTTTAACGGCTGTGTGCATGGACATCACTCACCGTTTGACTGTACCTATACCCTAACAGCAAAGAGCGAACAGATGTGGAGGGCTGGCCAACTATTGCTCACCATCTTCTGAGTAGCGTCTAGAACTGGCTCCGGCCTCGCACCAGAATCTGTACCTTATCAATATTGTCGTCGCCATCCAGGGGGAAGGCAAAGTCCAGGTGCAGCATGCGTTGCACCTCGATACGGCTGGACGCCAGTCTCATGCCGAAGCCAACATCCTTCAGCACGCCTTCGTCCGGCCCACTGTTCCGGTCGTCGGTGAACCAGGCCCGGCCTACGTCGGTGAATAGCACACCGCCCACACGGAACAGTTTGAACGGATGCCAGTCCGGGAAATAACGTCGCTCCAGGGTCCATAACACACGGCGGTTACCCTGCTGGTACTCACTGGGGTACCCGCGCAATCCGTTCTCACCGCCAATCAGCAGTTGCTGGTCGGCTGTCAGGTTGTGCGCTGCTGTGAAAGCGAGGTTGGTGTACCAGCTATTCCAGCGCTCCGAGCCGCCATGAAAATACTGAACGCTCACTGTCCCCAGCAGGTTTTCCATCCGGTCTTCATCGAGCCGGTAGGTGCCACTCTGGCTGAGGGTGTAGCTGGCGTAGTTGGTTTCCGATGCATGCAGCGTATCCCTGAAATCGATGTTAAGAACCACCCGATCCTCGGTGGCACCAAGGCCACTGCCGGAGTAGCCCAGCTCGGTTCGCCACACAAAGCCATCGCGCACATCCTCCACCCGCTGAAGCCGCGTCAGGTTAGTCATTTCCCGGAAGCGGTTCTGGCGGTAATCGAAGCCAATCCAGGGGTAACTCAGAGTCCGGTCGTCGGGCAGGATGTCGAGATTGGGTTCGTTGGGCAGACGGTCGAACACAAGTGCATCGTAGCGGTAGCCAGCAAGCAATCTCAGTTGCCGGTCGTTCCTCTCCGCCAGGCGCCAGCCTCCGTCGATACTGAAGAATTCGTGGCTGCGCCGATAATCAGCAATGGCCTCCGCTCCAACGTAGCGGGATTCCTCCCGTACGTCATCGATGCCGCTCAGGCCAAACCGCCAGTCGGTGGTCTCGCTGAAGAAAGGCCTCTCGAGGTAGGCGCTGCGACCCCGTCCATCGCTTCTTTCATCGAACGAGAACCCCGCCTGCCAGTGGGAGCCCAAGACGTTCGGGTCATCAAAATACAGACTGGTTTCAGTGCGGTCCGGGTCCTTCGCATAGCCGATGCCAAGGCTTTTGCCTGACCCGGCAAAGTTGGGATCAGAGAGTCCGAAGTTGGTGGTGTTCTCACCTCCAGATCGCGACACGCCAACGCTGGGAAAAAGCGTCCAGGTATCACGCGTCAGAACACTTACCTCGATTTCGTCCCCACAAACCTGGGTGACGCCCACCCACGCTGCGGTCAAATATTCCCGCTGGCGCAGCACCCGCTCGGACTCGGAAATGAGGTCGGGCTGGTAGACATCGCCTTCCTCAAACACCAACTGGGCACGCAAGGCAGATTCCCAGGTAGGGGTGTTGAATGCGTTCAGGGTTCGATAGAGCGCGTTGTTCTGCTCCGGATCAGTGGTATCAAAGATCGGGCGGCGAAGAATACGGATGCTGCCAATGCGCGCGCCCTCCGGAATCACAAGATCGTCCTGGCGGGCGAGCTGATCCCTCGGTTTGTCCAGATCAATGGCTTCCGGCTGAATACTGCTGGCAATGCAATCGTACCTGCCCGACTCGGCAGCAGCACAGGACCCGGCGAAAACCAGACCTGAAACAACAAGCGTTTTCCTGAACACCATACTGGCCTCAACAGCCGCTCAGACAATAATTTAGCCCAGCGTTACTACACTGTCAGCGGTCGGGCGGTCGCCAAATGGGAACATCCTCCTGCTTCGGCTCTTCCCAGTCCCGGTGCATGGCGCTGCTTAGTGCTTCTTCCAGCTTCATGAACAACTCCCCATAGCGAGGACTGAAACTGATGCCCTCCTCGATTTCTTTCCAGGCGTCGAACAACTCATCTTCATGCGCTTTTTCATTGTCCAGAAACGCCCAGGTCATCTGGCGGGCACGCATCGGGTGCACGCCCATGGCGGTCAGGGCATGGCCGCCAAGCTCAAGCGCCGAGTGGTAGGTTTCGCTCACCACATCATCCGCACCCGCTTCCCTCAACCGGTATCCGTGGCCACGGTCAAAGGCGCGGGCAAGCACCCAGACGCCGGGGAAGAACTGCTTCACATGCTCCACCATCTGGACCGAGCGGTCACGGTCATCAATGGCCACTACCAGCAGACGAGCCTGCTCTATACCGGCTGTCTCCAGCAACTCCGGCCGGCTCGCATCCCCGAAGAAACTCTTGATATTGATTTGCCTGAGGTTCTCAATCTGCTCGATCTCATGGTCCAGCGCCACGATCGGAATCTTATTGGCCCGCAACAAACGGCAGATGATCTGCCCGAAACGACCGACTCCCGCCACAATCACCGGCGCCTGCTCATCAATGCTGTCCGCCTCCCGGTCATCGTTCTTCGAACGCCGATAGCGCGGCAATACAACCCGGTCGTAGACAATGAACAGTAACGGCGTCAGGAACATGGAGAGCGCGACCACCAGCGAGAGAATCTGGGAGGTTTCCACAGGGATAACGTTGTTCTGGACACTGTAAGTCAAAAGAACAAAGCCAAATTCACCAGCCTGGGCCAGGCTCAGGGTAAACAACCAGCCGTTGCTGCCATGAACCCTGAAAAGCAGGGCCAGACCGAGGAGAATCGCCGCCTTCACGGCAATCACCGACACCGCAAGGGACACCACCGTCCCCCATTGTTCGGACAGCACGTCAAAATTGATGCCTGCGCCCACGGTGATGAAGAACAGTCCCAGCAGAAGTCCCTTAAATGGTTCGATGTTCGCTTCCAGCTCATGGCGGAATTCACTGTTGGCCAGCACCACGCCGGCCAGGAAAGCCCCAAGCGCCGGCGACAGGTTCACCAGACTCATCAGGGCGGCAATCCCGATCACGAGCATCAACGCAGTGGCCGTAAAAACTTCACGCAACCCCGACTGCACCACATAGCGGAACAGGGGCCGACTCAGGTAATGACCACCTACAACCACGGCCGCTATGGCCGCCACTACAACCAGCCCGTGGGCCCAGCCCGGAAGACTGTCCACCAGACTCAGACTGGCGCCGTGGCCATCCGAGGTGCCGGCTGCATCCATGAGCTCCGGCAACGCGAGCAACGGGATCAACGCAAGCATGGGAATGACAGCGATGTCCTGAAACAACAGAACCGAGAAGGCACTGCGACCACCCTCGGTTTTGCCCAGGCCCTTCTCGTTGAGGGTCTGCAGCACAATGGCGGTGGATGACAGGGCAAAGATCAGACCGACTGCAAGCGCCGTCTGCCACTGAAGCCCGAGCCACACGGCCACGGCCATGCCGGCTGCCGCTGTCAGCATTACCTGGAGCCCACCAAGCCCAACCAGACGAACCCGCATGGCCCACAGTGCCTTGGGGTCCAGTTCCATGCCGACCAGGAACAGCATCATCACCACACCGAACTCGGCAAAATGCTGGATGGTATTGGCCTCCTGGCCGACCAGCCCTGTGACCGGGCCGATCACCACGCCTGCCACCAGATAGCCGAGCACAGACCCCAGACCAAAACGTTTTGCCAGCGGCACGGCTATCACCGCGGCAACCAGGTAAATAAAGGCCTGAACGAAATACGCAGTCATTGGTTGTTTCCTTGATCTGGAGTCAGTGCGGCTGCCGTTCCTTACGGCAGCCGTCCCTGGCAGGTCTGTTCAGCGTAGACTCTGGAACGCCTCTTTCACATGGGATGCAAGGGCATCATTCAGCGGGTTCGATCCCCGTCGCACCAGCGCCAGCTGATAAAAGCCGATTGCCGGCAGGCCGTCACCGGCCACCTCTTTAAGGGGCGGGCGAATCAGGCTTTGCGGAAAGGGTGCTACTGCAAGATCCGCCAGCATGGCGGCTTCCTGACCGGAACAATGCTCGCAGGTATAGGCAATTCTGTAGGCTATACCGGCTCTGTCCAGTGCCCGCAATGTCATCCGGCGCCAGGCACACCCCTCGTGGGCCATGGCGATTGGCAGCGGCGAACGCTGAAAAGCTGACGACCCTTCCCGTGCGGCCCAGACCAGCGGTTCTTCGTGGACGACCTCTCCGCGGGGAATACGACTCTCGTCGGCCACGGTCACCAGAGTCATATCCAGTTCACCGGCGTCCAGACGAGCCAGATTCTGTTTGCTGGAGCCGACCACCACGTCCACCAGCACCGCCGGATAGGATCTGGCAAATTCGGCAAGGACGTCCGGCAGAATCCGGGTACCGACATCGTCGGAGGTGCCAATACCCACCTTCCCCTCGAGAGTCGGCGCAATGAAATGTTGCACGGCCTCCTCATTCAGGCGTAACAACCGGCGCCCGTAATCAAGCAGAATCTCCCCCTCCGCAGTCAGAGTGACTCGCCTGGGTTCGCGGATGAACAGTGCTTTGCCCAGATTCTTTTCAAGCTGCTTGATTTGCATGCTCAGGGCCGAGGGCGTTCGATGCACCACTTTTGCTGCACTGGTGAAGGTGCCACATTCAGCAATGGCAACGAAACTCCTGAGAACTTCGTTATCGAGCAGGGGAATCTTCACGGAAAGACCTCTTGAATCGATTTCTGGCCAAAAACTGCCTTAAGCATAGCTGAACGAGATCATAAATTCTTTTCGTTTGATTGAAGGCATCGAGAGGATCAGACTAGCTACTACAAGCCATTCACCAACCGTCGGGGCCGTAGATATGTTGAAGAGCACAGAGCATCACGCAACCGCGGCAATGCAGCCGGTCACCTCCTGGCTGGAAGGGTATGCCAGGCGTCAGAAATTCCGCCGTATGGCGCAGTCACTGCTGAAGGAAAAGGATGACACGCTGTCGGATCTCGGCTACGACCGCCATGATCTGGAAGGCGCCCTGCACCTTCCTATCCGGAATGACGCAATGCAATACATCGAAGCACGTCGTTGCAAACGCGCCATGGAAGCACGAAGGACAAAAAGTCCTCGACTTGCCGGCTAAATGCCGGCAAGGGCTGAGAATGGCACCAAATCGTAATCGCCTGCCAGCACATCGGCCAGATGGCGGATGTGTTCAGGCGTTATTTCACAACAGCCGCCAACAACGCTAGCACCATCCCCCAGCCACTGTTTCACCTGTAATGCATAGGCCCCAGGGGAAACGTCCGGCCGGGCTTCCAGTTCATCCACCAGAGCTCCACCAGCCATAGGCTCAACGGTTTTGAATGCGTTGGCGTAACCGCCAGTGCAGGGAAACAGTCCGGCCAGCTCAGGCATTGCCTGCGAAATAACCTCGGGATCGCAGCAATTGAGCATAACGGCCGTTGGCCCGAACGGCTTAACTGCTTCGACCGCCTCGGCAAGTGTTTCTCCGGACCGAAGCCTGCCATCGGTTTCCAGCCGGAATGCCACCCCAAAGGGCTTGCCGGATTCACCGGCGGCGGCACAGGCGGCCTTCGCCTCAAGGCTGTTGGTCATGGTTTCGATGAGGAAAACATCTGCGCCGCCCTGCAGTTTTACCAGAATGTCGAACTCTGACTTCAAATCCTCGAACGTCCGGGCAGGCTGGCCCCGATAGCTACCAACCAGAGGTGGCAGGCAGCCGGCGACATCGACGTCGGCGCCCGTTCTCGCGATGGCGCGTTCCAATACCTCGAACGCTCGCTGATGTATTGCCCCTATCTCGTCGCCCAGACCTTCTCTGGCCAGCCGTGTGGGCGTTGCCGCATAGGTGTTCAGTGTCAGGGTCCGGGCGCCCGCGCTGATAAAATCGGCATGAACATCGGTAACAACGCCCGGCTGCTCCCGCATTACCGCCACGGACCAGAGCGGCGAACTGACATCCCTCGCCCTGCGATAGATTTCCTGGCCCAGGCCGCCATCAAGAAGTGCAACAGATTTCATAGAGTACTCATCAGGCTGTAAGGATTGATCAGGCAAAATACTCCTGAATCCAGTCGAACAATTTGGTAGCCGTCATGTCGCCAAGTGCCATCTGCTGGAAGTCGTTCCCTACTTCATCTTCGATGGTCACGAACTGGTACAGAAGAATGCCGGGCTGTTCATCGTGCAGTATCAGAGTGATCCTTCGGCGCGTGCGCAGACAGTCAATAGTCATCACATCCGCCGGTATACCCGCATCACGCATACCCCGACGAACCTCCACCACCGGGTTGATGTGCTGATGGGTTGCCTGAATGCGGGCATGGGCATCGCTGGCAAGGTCGGACAGGGTCTTTAATGGGTCTTCAGACATTGGCTGCGGGTCACTCCGAGGTTTAGCGTGTTTGCTCAGGAACAACCATGGTAGCCCAAACATCGCCGGCGGCGGAACCTACAGACCAGCTTCAGGTGCAAGCCAAACCCCGCCTGGGGCGGATTACCAGAGAATGAGCAATCCTTAAGCGACATCCCCCGTCCTTGCGCGTAGCCTGCGCCTGAAATGATCAACGCTGAGGGTTAACCAATATGCTTAACATGCTGGCCGCTATTCCGGTCAGGGCTTTATTTGCCAGGCTGTTTTCCCTGATATTCTTCGTATTGGCGTTCACGCTCGTCAGTGCAACTGTGATGGGCGTGATCCGTGACCTTCAATCTGGCCAACAGTTTATGCAGGCACTGATCAAGGGCGTCAATGGCAGTATCATCGCTCTGGCAGTTTATGAGCTGGCGATGGTCATCCGTTCCGAATACAGCGGGCGCTCTGAATCTCACGACGTCATCACCATGATGAGAAGAACGCTGCCGCGCTTCATTGGGACGGTTTGCGTGGCGATGTCGCTGGAAGGGTTGATCATGATTATCAAGTACAGCCAACTGGAGCTGGCTGGAAATCTCTATTATCCGGTTGCCATCATTGTGAGCACCGCCCTGTTGTTGGCATCCCTGGGCGCATTTCTCAAGATGGCTCCCAAGGATCAGACTGGTCATTGATCCGGTGCAGAGGTATGGAGGGTGTCTTCAGAACGCCTGATAGAAGGGTCGGTCCCCGAACGCTTGTCAGCACCAAATGTTCAGTTCTCATTTATCTGAGAGTAACGCTCCGCCAGGTAATCAATGAACGCTCTTACCGCGGGCAACATCCCCCGACGTGAGGGGAACACCAAATGGATGACCTCCCGCCGCGGTTCCCAATCAGGGAGCAACCAGACAAGGGCACCGCTGCCCAGTTCCTCGTTAAGCATGAGCAAGGGTAGCTGGACAACTCCGGCCCCTGAAAGAGCCGCCTTCTTGAGAGCTTCCATATCGGTGGTTGCGTAGCGAGGAGTGTAGGCGACGTCCTTTCGCTCGCCGGTTTTGTCGTACAGAGTCCATACCTGCTCTGAAAGCGAGCCGGAGCGAGTCAGGGCCGGCCACTGCGAAAGGCTTGCCGGATCCTCGGGCAGCCCACCCATTCGGTCGACAAGGTCCGGGCTGGCTACAAGACATTGCCCGCGGTCCGACAAAATACGCAATACCAGATCGCTGTCCTCAAGTGGCAAGGGGCGAACACGAAGCGACACGTCCACACCCTCCGCAAGCACATCAACACGGCGGTTGGTTGCTTCCAGCTCGACCGACACCCTGGGGTAACGACTCATGAACTCACCCAGCATTTCGCCGACATGAAAATGCAGCAGGCCCACCGGGCAGGTCACTCTTATTGTTCCACAGGGCTCTCCCCGAACCTGCTCCACCACCTCTTGAGCCGCCTCCGCTTCGACCAGCATTGCCTGGCAGTGCTCGTAATACCGCTGCCCAATATCCGTAACTGAAAACCGCCGGGTCGATCGGTGCAAGAGTCTTACGCCAAGCCGTTCCTCAAGCGAAGCAACGCGGCGGCTGAGCTTTGATTTGGGAATGCCAATGGCCCGTTCCGCCGGCGCAAATCCACCGGATTCGACGACTTTCACGAAGTAATAAAGATCGTTCAGATCCTGCATGGCCTAACCGCTGTTCTAAAAATGGAACACTGAAGCCTATTTTAGCACTCTTATCGCCAATTCGACTCTGATTTACCCTGAATTTGATCACCGTTGGTTTTATTACCAGCGGATTCGGCCCCAACATCTGAAAGGAGATAATCATGAGCAAGCCCTATGTTCGCCTCGACAAAAACGACGCCGCGGTGCTCCTCGTAGACCACCAGACCGGCCTGCTATCCCTGGTCCGCGATATCGACCCGGACAAATTCAAGAATAACGTTCTGGCATTGGCGGATCTGGCCAAGTATTTCCAGTTACCGACGATTCTGACGACCAGCTTTGAAGACGGCCCGAACGGCCCGCTGGTTCCAGAACTGAAAGAGACGTTTCCGGACGCCCCGTACATTGCCCGTCCCGGCCAGATCAACGCCTGGGATAACGAAGACTTCGTGCAGGCAGTCAAGGCAACCGGTAAGAAACAACTGATCATCGCAGGCGTGGTGACCGAAGTATGCGTGGCCTTCCCGACCCTGTCGGCACTTGCTGAAGACTTTGATGTGTTTGTCGTAACCGACGCCTCCGGAACATTCAATGAACTGACACGGGACTCGGCGTTGGGTCGCATGTCGGCAGCCGGTGCCCAGCTGATTACCTGGTTTGGCGCGGCCTGCGAGCTGCACAGGGACTGGAGAAACGACATTGAGGGCCTCGGCCAGCTGTTCTCCAACCACATCCCCGATTACCGGAACCTGATGAACAGCTACACAGCGTTGACCTCAAAGTGATATCCAGGCTGAGCGCCACCGGCCACCAGAGCGGATTGGCTGGAGGTGCTCAGCCGGGAATCAGCCCCTGGCAGGAACGGTCCCATGCCAGACCGGCAACCCCAGATCTTCCGGATCGTCATTCGGGCCGCCGGTGCGGCTTTTGAACGCGCCTTCTTCAATCGGTATCCGGAATAACGCCGTTGCCTTTCGCTCCTTGTCATTCGGCGCCCTGACCTGCTCCCACCGCCCCGGCTCGATCTGGTTGATGATCGCGCGGAACGAGGCATCAAAGGCGGCATCGTCAGTTACCGGCTCAGCCCGCCCATACAGCACCAGTGACTCGTAGTTGGCGCTGTGATGGAACGCGGATTTGGTCATCACCCATTCATTCGTCACTGCGAACGAGATGCAAAGTAACGCGCCAGACCCGATGCGCCGGGACAAGCGTCCGCCGTTCAACGTGTGTAGATAAAGATCATCACCAAGTCGCCAGGCAGTGATCGGGATGATTCGAGGCTCGCCCTCTTCCACAAAGCCTACATGCGCCGTTTTGAGCCGATCAATCAGCCTGTAAGCTGTTTCTCTGTCATAGCTTGCTCGCTTTACTGCCCTCTGAACTCTGCTGCGTGGGCAGGAAGTCAGTGGGGACGCGCTGGTCCCGGCCAAATCAGTCGTTGTCATCAGAAGCTCCTTTCCGGTCTTGCACTTCACAAAATGTACTTCCATTGAAAGGCACTTCTGATACCATCGAAAGATCCAGATTGTGACTTTTGATGGGACCAGTTGATGTGATCGATGATATTCGCCTGGACAGTGCGCATCCGCTGCAGCATCAGCTGTATCAACGATTATCCGAACGGATACTCGACCAGCGATACCCACCCGGGCGCCAGCTGCCGCCCAGCCGACAGATGGCCCAGGACCTGGGCATCAGTCGCAACACGGTGAACGCGGTTTACGAACAGCTCAAGGCCGAGGGCTTTCTTCAAAGTCGTGCTGGCAAGGGTATTTTCGTCCATGAAGATATCAAATCGGCCGTGAACCCCTCAGGGCCGGGCCTTGGCAAACCTGGTGGCGTCTCCATGGAACTGCCACCGCTGCCTGCACTTCCACGGGGGAAGTCGAAGCCTGTTGAAGACGCCAGTTTGCCATTCCAGCCGGGCCTGCCGGACCTTGACGCGTTTCCAATCCGCACCTGGAACCGGATCATGCACCATCAGGAAAGCCGCCGGCCACTGCGGGGATATGACAGCATCCAGGGGTATCAGCCCCTGAGACGCGCCATCGCCGCCTACCTGAGAACCTCCCGCGGTGTTCGCTGCGAAGAACATCAAGTCATCATCACCAACGGCGCACAACAGGCGCTCTCGCTGCTCGCGGATGTGTTTCTGCAGCGGGATGACAGCATCCTGTGTGAAAACCCCGGATACCGGGGCGCCCGGAACGCGCTGGGCCGTTTTGGCAACCCACTGATTCCAATACCCCTTAGAAACCAGGTTCTGGATGTGGAAGCTTTGCCCGGCCTTGAGCCTGCCAGGGCCAGGCTCCTGTTCTGCACACCCACGCACCAATACCCCATGGGCGGCATCCTGGACCTGTCCCAGCGAATGGCGCTTGTTCAATGGGCCCAGCGCAATGAGTGCTGGATCATCGAAGACGATTACGACAGCGAGTTCCACTTCTATAACAAGCCCTTCGCCGCCATTCAGGGCCTGTTCGAGAATGCGCCCGTGCTCTACATGGGCAGTTTCAGCAAAACGCTGCTGCCGGCATTACGGGTGGGCTATCTGGTGGTCCCGGAGGCGGTGGTCGAACCCTTGCTCTGGGCGAAGCAGATCAGCGGTGGTGAGACGCCGCTTCTTACCCAGGCAACCATCGCCGAATTCATTGAGAGTGGTCAGTTCACACGCCATCTGCGGCGCATGCGCCAGCTATACCGGGACAAGTGGCAACTGTTCCAGCGCGAGGTTACGGAAAAGCTCGGCGGTCTTGCTCAACCGGTGGCGGAAAGCGCCGGGATGCATCTGGTACTCGAAGGAGATTTTGACGACTGGGCGCTCAGCCAATGGCTGAAAACCAGGGGATTTGGCAGTACACCGCTGAGCGCGCACTTTCTGGGAGAGTCGGCCAGAACCGGCCTGGTTATGGGGTTTGCCAGCGCCAACGAGCGCGAAATAGCCAAGTGCGTCTCCCAGCTCCGGGACAGGCTAACGAACCAAACTCTGTCGAATTAGCCTTCAGATTTCCCGAAATACTCGGAAAGTTCAGCAGCCAAAAAATCGAAAACCGTCCGAACCCGAAGGTTCATCCTGAGCTCCCGGTGGGAGACGAGCCAGACATCGCCGCCGAACACCTTATCCTCGACGACTCTCTCAGCGTCAGGCTCGGCATCACCCAACTCAACGGGCATCATACCAATACCGATACCCGCCCGAGCCATTTGCCAATGAACCAGATGACTGTCGGTCTTTGCAACAAAGTTCTCCTCCCGTAGCTTGATGCCACGTTGTGCCAGGGCTCCCACGTATCTCTCATTGTTTGAAAGAAAGCCTATGAATGGGGCCTTACAAAGATCCTCGGTCAACGGCGATGGCAGATCAGCCAGGATTTCGGGTCTGGCGTAGAGAGTCGCCGAGAATTCCCCCACCTTGCGGGCAATCAGATCGGGTTCTGTGGGTCGAAAGTTCCGGATTGCAATGTCTGCAGCACGGCGGCGAAGATCGCTGGCCTCATTGGAGGCAACAAGGTTGATACGTATTCCGGGATACTGGTACCGAAGCCTTTGAAGAATTGGCGGCAGAATGTAGGCCGCTGTGATCTCCGATGCTGAAATCGCAATCTCGCCTTCAATGGAAGTTGCCCGACCGGTTGCCGCGAGCGAAAGGCTGCTGGCAGCCTCACCCATTGCTCGAACATACGCCAGCAAATCGAGACCCGCCTGCGTTAGCTCCAACCCCCGACCTCCCCGCTCGAACAACGCCGTGGAAAGTTCCTTCTCCAGCGCCGCAACCTGTCTACCAAGGGTCGGCTGGGAAACACCCAGAGCCTTTGCAGCAGCAGAGAGGGATCCTTCCTCAGCAGTCACCAGGAACGCGCGCGCTCGGTTCCAGTCGAATTTAACGGCTCGCCAATCCATTCAAATATGCATACCTGAAATAATTTTCTGTCGATATTACCACCAGAAGTGAAGAGATAGAATCGGTTCCCAGAATGAAATCAACCGCTCCTGAGAGGCAAATTCATGAACTCATCAATCAGTTTCTGGAACCGCAGCGCTGCTCGGTACGCACGACGCCCAATCGCGGACCAGAACGCCTATCTGAGAAAGATCGCCCTCACCCAGACATATCTCCACCCGGAAACGGACGTTCTGGAGTTCGGCTGCGGCACCGGTTCGACGGCGCTCATCCACGCTCCCAGAGTTCGCAGCTACCTGGGGACTGATGCTTCTACCCGAATGATAGACATCGCCCGAGAAAGGATGGCTGAACACGCCGCCAAAAACCTGCGCTTCGTCGTTGCCACACTTGACGACATGCAACATCGGCAGCACGCATTCGACGTTATTCTTGGATTGAACATCCTGCACCTGCTCCGACACCCGGAGCGTGCGATACAACAGGTTTTCACGATGCTGAAGCCTGGCGGAGTATTCATCAGCAACACCGCCTGCCTTCAAGACATCTGCCCCGCTTTGAAACCAGTCGCTTCCCTGGCTCGACTGCTGCGATTAGCACCCTATGTAAATTTTTTATCCCGTCTTCAGTTGGAGAGCCACCTGGAGAACATCGGATTCCAGATCGATTATCGCTGGGTGCCTGAAACCTCAAAAGACGTTTACTTCCTGATTGCCAAGAAACCAGAATAGGGCTGGGCTCATCCTCAGAAGAGCAATGCCGACCAATGAAGACAGCACTTTCCCTAATCACCCTGCTGGCATTGGCCACCGGCTGCAGTCACAGGGCTGTCTACGAAAACGTACGGATCAATCAACGCAACGACTGCGCCGACGAACCACCGCCGACTTACTTTGAATGCCTTGAGCGCGCAAATAAATCCTTTGAGGAATACCAGCGAGAACGAAAGGATCTATTGGAAAACCCGGAATCTGATGGCAAGCTGCCCTGAACCCGAGGCACGCTGACTAGCAGCGCCAATCTTAAGGAGAATTCAATGGGAAGTTCCAAACTGGTCGGCATTGTTTTATTGGTCATTGGTATTGGGCTGCTCTATTTCGGCTACCAGTCAACCCAGTCTCTGGGGAACCAGCTGACAGAAACGGTCACAGGGCGGTTCACCGACCAGACCATGTGGTACCTGATTGGCGGGGCAGCCGCGGCTGCAGCAGGCGCTTTTCTGGTATTTTTCAGGAAATAGGCCTGAGTGTTTTTCACCGCTGGGGCCTGACTAGAAACCAACTGGCCAGGACCAGTGCCCCGAACACCGTGTAAGCCAGAATAAACACCCAATCCGGCGCACTGTAATACAGGATGGACTGCAGCCAGTGCTGGATGAACGATCCCTCATAGCCCGCCTCCCCGGCCTTTTCCCGAAGCGCCGCTTCCCAGGTCGTAAGCGGGCATAACACACCCAGCCAGGATTGCAGAACCACGATAGCGATCACAACCAGATGGCTCAGGCGAAACCAGAAATTACGGACCCACCGCCAGTGCAGGAAATAGCCGGCGAACGTTGCCACGAGGCCCAATATGACGAAGGCCACCAGCATCGTGTGCAGGATCAGGAGCGCATCCGCAAAGATCAGGAACCAGTGGGCGTCCATCGCTAACCTCCAAAGACTGCGGTAGTCCCAGTTTTCGTCTATTGTAGAGGCACGTCAATCACTGCCAGAGAGGGAGCGATTAATGAACCACGCACCACCTCCAGCCAGGCTCGGATTCCTCTACCCGGGTCACGCGGCCGAAGACGATTATCCCCTGATGGGTTCCATGGTAGAGCCCCCCGCTCAGGTCACCCTTATCCACACCGAATTCCTGGAGGATGCCCATACCGTTGAAGCCCTGCGTGAAATGGGCAGCGTCAGCCGACTTTCGGAAGGCGCGGAAGCGCTGGCCGGCTCAGAGATCGAATCGGTGATGTGGACCTCCACCAGCGCCAGCTTTGTGCTCGGTCTCGATGGCATCCGCCAGCAGATCGACACGCTCGAGAAACTGCTGGGTGTGCCCGCTTCCACAACAGCAATGGCGTTTGCCCGAGCAGTAAAAGCCCTTGACGCAAAACGGGTGGCCATTGCTGCCACCTACCCCGAGGAGGTCGCACAGCGATTCCGGGAGTTCCTCCATCATTTCGATATTGAGGTGGTGCACCTGTCCAGCCGAGGCATTGTTACAGCTGCTGAGGTAGGTACTCTGGAAAAGGATGAGGTGATCAACTTCGCACTGGCAAACACAAGGGAGGACGCTGATGCGCTGCTCATTCCCGACACCGCCCTCCACTCCGCTGCCTGGCTTACCGATCTGGAACAGGCAACCGGAAAACCGGTGCTAACCGCCAACCAGGTCAGCTTCTGGGAGGCCCTGAGACTATGTGGCAAGCTGACACCTCAATCAGGGCTTGGGCGTCTGTTTGAAGACGCCCCCTGACACCAAAACCAAAGGAGAACGCTTTATGACACTGCACCTGGAACTCGCCCCCCTCATCAGCCTGGGCGCCGGTATCGGCATACTGGTGTTCCCCAAGTTGCTCAATTACATTGTGGCCGGCTACCTGATTGCGCTCGGTGTGCTCGGTCTACTCGGGCATTCCTTTTGAGGTAGCCCGACACTCCCCACCCTGCCGTTTTTGGACGGCTCGGTGTCGTATTGGATTTACCTGTCCTGAGCAATTAGAGCCACATTGATTAAAGGCCCTGCCCGGTATGCGGCATGGTGGCGTTCATTGCAGGTAAAGGGGATCCAAACATGGCACAACTACCGAAACGGGCAAAAGTTGTCATCATTGGCCAGGGCGGTATCGTTGGCTCGTCGGTAGCACACCACCTGATCGAGCAGGGCTGGGATGACATCGTGGGTCTGGAAAAATCCGCCATTCCCTCAGATATCGGTTCAACCTCCCACGCATCGGATTTCTGCTTCACCACCTCCCACGACAAGCTGAACATATACACCACCAAATACAGCCAGGCGTTTTATGAAAAACGCGGCAATTACGTGAAATGCGGCGGCATGGAAGTGGCCCGTTCGGATGACGACGAGCGGATGGACGAGCTTCGTCGCAAGGTGGGTTCCGGAAAAGCGTTCGGCACCAATGTCAGCATGATCTCGCCCAAACAGGCAAAGGAGCTGTTTCCATTACTGGACGAAAGTCAGATACAGGGCGCGATGTGGGACCCGGATGCCGGGCTGGTGGTGCCCCGCTCCCAGAGTGTTGCCGGCGATCTGGTGGAAGAAGCCGTGGCCACCGGCAAACTGCAGGCCTTTGCCTACACACCGGCCATCCGCATTGATGTCCAGGATGGCCAGGTGCGCGGCGTTGAGACCCACAAGGGCTACATCGAGACCGAGTACGTGGTTCTCTCCATGGGGATATGGGGCCCCCTGATGGCCAACACCGCCAACTCGCCCCTGCCACTGATGCCGCTGGAGCATCCTTTGCTGTTTTTCGGCCCCTACGAAGAGCTCAATGGCACCGGCAAGCAGATCGTCTATCCACTATTCCGCGACCAGGGCAATTCCGCCTATGTGCGGGATACCGGCGACCCAACCACCACCGAAGGCGGCCGTATCGAGTGGGGCTATTACGAAGCGGAGAACCCACGGTTGGTCTACCCCGGCGCCATTGCGGAGCCCGGTGATGCGCGAATGTCCCCCTCCATGCGGGATCTTTCACTGGACCAGGTCATGGACGCCTACGAAAAGGCCATTGAGATGACTCCGATCCTCGGCGAACTGGGGTGGGAGGAGAAACACTCTTTCAATGGCCTGCTGTCAGTGACGCCGGATGGCGGTTCACTGATGGGCGAATCCCCGGAAGTTAGAAACCTGTGGTTCTGTGAGGCGGTCTGGGTCAAGGACGGTCCCGGAGCCGGCAAGATACTCGCGGACTGGATGACCCATGGCTCCCCTGAGATGGATCCCCACAGTATCGATATCGCCCGCCATTACCCGCTGCAGAAAACCCCGGAGTTTGTGTACAACCGCTGCTACGAGACGGCCAAAAAGATCTACACCCCGGCGGTTCACCCGCGGGAGCCCTACCTTACCAGCCGCAAGATGCGAACTAGCCCGTTCTACCTGCGGGAAGTCGAGCTGGGCGCCTACTTCATGGAGGCCGCCGGCTGGGAGCGGGCTCACGGCTACGCTGCCAACGAGTCCACCCTGATGGCGAAATATCGCGACCGAATCCCGGTGCGGGAACACGAATGGGACGCCCGGCACTTCTGGGAGGTTTCCAACGCCGAACAGCTTGAGATGAGCGAATCCGTGGGCATGATCAATCTCTCCCATTTCGCCATCTTCGACATTTCCGGCGCCGACGCAGAAGCGCTATTGGAATATCTGTCGGTTGCCAAAGTCGGCGGTACCACGCCCAACGGCAAAGGTGTCTACACTCATTTCCTCGACGAGCGCGGGGGCGTGCGTTCCGACCTGACCATCATTCGGCGGGGTGCGCAAGACTATCGGGTCGTCTGCGGCGGCGACACCGGCCACCGGGACCACTGCTGGATCACCCGCATGGCCCGGGAGAAGGGACTGGACAACATCCAGGTGCATGACCGCACGGACGAACTGGCGACCCTCGGCCTCTGGGGTCCCAAGGCCCGGGAGACACTGGCCCGGTTCGTAACCGACCCGGACCAGTTGTCCGCGGACAATTTCCCGTTTGCCACCGCCCAGGAACTGAATATTCAAGGAGTCCCGGTCTGGGCCTTCCGGATTTCCTACGTTGGCGAGCAGGGCTGGGAGCTCTATTTCCCCTTCAGCTATGGCCTGAGAATCTGGGACCTGCTCTCCGATGCGGCCGTTACGCCGGTGGGCATCGAAACCTACGCCAATACCCGTCGCCTGGAGAAAAGCCTGCGGCTCCAGAACGTGGACCTGGAAACGGAATACAACCTCTACGAAGCCGGTTTGCAACGGCCCAAGGTCAAGGAAGCGGATTTCCACGGCAAGGCCGCTTACCTGGAACAGCGGGGGTTATCCCAACAATCGGCTTACCTGTGCACCATGACGATGACCGAGCACCGGGATGCGAATGGTGTGCTGAGGTACCCGGTCGGCCAGTGGCCGATTCTGGACCCGCATACCGGTGAAGTGCTGGTGGATAGCCACGGCCGCCGCTCTTGCAACACCAGCGTGGCGTGGGGGCCTTCGGTGGGCAAGATCATTCTGCTGGGTTACATCCCCGCCGAGTACGCCCAGGAAGGCCGTGAGCTGACCCTGGAATACTTCCAGGAGCACTACCCTATCCGAATCGAAGCGGTGGGTTACCGGGCACTGTTTGATCCGGACAACGAGCGGGTCAAGTCCTGACCGGATTCAGCGAAGAGGCGCGGCGGTTAACACTCGATGATGTTGACCGCCAGGCCTCCCCTGGCGGTTTCCTTGTATTTATCCAGCATATCGCGACCGGTTTCCCGCATGGTGTGCAGCACCTTATCCAGGGAAACGTAATGCTTGCCGTCTCCCCTCAGGGCCATGATGGCGGCATCGATGGCCTTCACCGAGGCCATGGCATTGCGCTCGATGCAGGGAATCTGCACCAGCCCACCGATGGGGTCGCAGGTCATGCCCAGATGATGCTCCATGCCGATTTCGGCGGCATTCTCTACCTGTTCCGGTGAACCGCCCGTCGCCGCTGCGAGCCCGGCTGCGGCCATGGCACAGGCCGACCCCACCTCGCCCTGGCAGCCCACCTCGGCTCCGGATATGGACGCATTTTCCTTGAACAGCACGCCAATGGCGCCAGCAGTGAGCATAAAACGCACAATGCCGTCTTCGTCCGCCCGGGGGCAGAACTCCCAGTAATAGTGAAGTACCGCCGGGATAATCCCTGCGGCGCCATTGGTGGGCGCTGTCACAATCCGCCCGCCGGCGGCGTTTTCCTCGTTCACGGCCAGGGCATAAAGATTCACCCAGTCCAGGGCACTCAGGGAAGGTGAAATCAGATCCACCCGCTGCTTGTCCATCAGCGACCGATACAGTGACGCGGCCCTGCGCCGAACCTTGAGGCCACCGGGCAACTCGCCCTCGTGCTGAATGCCGCTCTGTACGCACTGCCGCATGACCTGCCATAGTGCCAGGATGCCGCTACGCACCTCATCTTGCGTGCGCCAGGCCTGTTCGTTGGCATACATGATGTCGGCGATGGCCAGCTCGTGTTCCCGGCACAGCCCCAGCAGCGCTCTGGCGCTGCTGAAAGGGTATGGCTGCGGGGTGGCATCCTCGCGAACTTTAAGGGTGCCGTCAGCGGTTGCATCCACCACGAATCCGCCGCCGACCGAATAATACGTTTTTTCGCACAGGCACTGCCCGTCACCATCGAACGCCCGACAGGTCATGCCGTTGGGATGTGCGGGAAGCGATTTGCGGCGGTAGTAGACCAGATCGGTACTTTCACGGAACCGAATGACTTGCTGCCCTGCAATGGAGAGGTCTCCGCCGCTGCGGATCTGTTCAATACGAACCGGCATTACCTCCGGGTCGATCTTGTCTGGTCGCTCACCTTCCAGCCCCATCATTACCGCAGGGCCGGTGCCATGGCCCTTGCCGGTAGCGCCGAGAGACCCGTAAAGGGACACTTTAACCCGGCTAACGGAAGAAAGCAGACCGTCGTTCACAAGAGCCCCGGCAAATCTTCTGGCCGCCTCCATGGGCCCCACCGTGTGGGAACTGGAGGGGCCAATACCAACCTTGAACAGCTCAAACAGACTGACTGCCAATGTGAGTCTCCTGTTGAGGGATATAGTTCAACAATAGTCCCAATCGAGGCCAATCGCATGCTTTGTGGCGACACGGAAGCGATGATTTCCGACAGCAGAACACGTCGCGTTGAGTCCATCCTGGCATGCACCGTGTCGCATGTGGACCATCCGCATTTCCGCCTCCGCCATAGAATAAAAGAAGTATAGAACTGATCACTTATTGCACGACTCAATTGCAACAGCTAGTGTTCAGGTTGTGGTGGTCGGTACGCAGATTCCGGTTACCGGCCGGCGCAACTGGCCCAGTCAGGGCAAAGGGGGTTGTTTATGACCACTGATACCGGCTCGCAAACAGACAGACCCACCCATCAGCCCTATCGGGTCGGCTTCCTGCTGATCGACAACTTTACCCTGATTGCCCTTGCTACTGCGGTGGAACCCCTGCGGGTGGCCAACCAGTTGGCGGGCACCGAACTCTATTCCTGGAAGCTGCTCACAGCCGAGGGTGGCTACGCCCGCGCCAGTGACGGCATCACCATGGTGCCGGATGCCTCCCTTCAGGAGGAGCACAGCTTCGACCTGGTCATTGTTGTTGCCGGTATTGATGTCACTCGCAGTTTTTCACGCCGCGAAGTTCAATGGCTGAAACAGATGGCCCGGCGGCATGTCCTGATGGGGGCTGTCTGCACCGGGCCTTACGTACTGGCCAGCGCCGGACTGCTGGACGGCTATGCCTGCAGCGCCCACTGGGAATGCCTGGAAGCCATGCAGGAAGACTTTCCGAGGGTTCAGACGAACAACCACCTGTTTACCGTCGAGCGTGAGCGCATGACCTGCACCGGTGGCACCGTCCCCATGCACATGATGCTCAGTTTCCTGGGCCGGCGGCATGGCCAGGAACTGAGCAATGCAGTCTCCCACATGTTTGTCTGCGATCGGATCCGTGAGGAACGGGAACAACAGCCCATGCCCATGCACCCGGGCCTGGCCCGGGCGCAACCCAAGCTGGCGGAAGCGGCCCAGCTTATGGAAGCCAATATCGAAGAGCCGATTGAACTGCATGAAGTGGCAACCCTGGCCGGGATCTCTCGCCGGCAACTGGAACGACTGTTCCTGAAGCACATGGGGTGCACGCCCTCGCGCTATTACCTGCGGGTGCGACTGAACCGGGCGCGCCGCTTGCTCAAGCAGACTTCCTGTTCCATCGTCGAGATTGCCTCCATGTGCGGCTTTGTCTCCGCCACTCACTTCAGTCGCTGCTACCGAAAGACCATGGGGCGAGCTCCCAAATATGAACGGATGGAAGCCTTCGCGCCGGTCAGCTCCGAAGGTCCGCTGACCGACACCATGGCCAGCCTGCCATCGTCATCCCTGCAAGCACTGAGAAGGGCCCGGACCGAACCCACCTACGGAACCTTTGAGGATTCCTCCGGGCACACCGTTTCAGGTTAACCCCACTACGAGGCCGTTGTCGTCCAGGGCAATGTCCAGAGCCGCAGGCCGCTTCGGCAGCCCCGGCATGGTCATTATATCGCCACAGACCGCCACCACGAATCCGGCTCCGGCCGCCAGTCGCACTTCCCTGACAGGCAACATATGCCCGGACGGGGCGCCCTTTACCGACGAGTCCACCGAGAAGCTGTACTGGGTCTTGGCAATGCAGACCGGCAGGTGGCCGAACCCCAGGCTCTCGTATTCCTCCAGCTGTCGTTTGGCGATCGTCGTAAACTCAACGCTTCCGGCATGGTAAATACGGGTGGCAATGGTCCGGATCTTGTCCGCCAGGGGCAGGCTGTCCTCATAGAGGAATTTCACCTCCGGTTTGCCCTCATCCATCTGGTCCAGCACCGCCTGGGCCAGTTCGGTGGCGCCCTCACCTCCAGTTGCCCAGTGGTCAGCCGGCACTGCCCGCACGCCCAACTCCTCGCTGATGGACTGGACCAGCGCCATCTCTTCTTCGGTGTCATCCGGGAAGCGGTTGATGCACACCACCGGAGTCAGACCAAACTGTTGCAGGTTGCGGATATGCCGCTCCAGATTCGCAGCCCCCCTGCGCAACGCCGCCAGGTCGGGAATCGCCAGTTGGCTGCGGGGGATACCGCCCTGCATTTTGAGGGCCCGAATGGTGCAGACCACTACCGCGGCATCCGGGCGCAAGCCGGTGTGCCGGCACTTGATATCAATGAACTTTTCCGCGCCCAGGTCGGCGCCGAAGCCGGCCTCGGTAACCACCACGTCATTCAGGGCCAGTGCAGCGCGGGTTGCGGTGACGGAATTGCAGCCATGGGCGATATTGGCAAAGGGGCCACCATGGATAAACACCGGATTATGCTCCAGACTCTGCACCAGGTTCGGGTGTAATGCGTCCTTCAGCAGCACGGTCAGTGAACCTTCCACGCCCAAATCACGGACGGTCACCGGCGACATGTCAGGCCGCCGGCCAACGATGATATTGCCCAACCGCTGCTTCAGATCCGCACGTCCGTCCGCCAGGCATAGAATTGCCATGATCTCGGACGAAACGGTGATATCAAAGCCTGTCTCACGGGGCACGCCATGGGCGGCGCCACCCAGCCCGGATACCACATTGCGCAGGGAGCGATCGGTCAGGTCCAGCACCCTGCGCCAGCTGACATAGCGCGGATCCAGGCCAGCTTCGTTACCCCAGTGCATGTGATTGTCGATCAGTGAGGCCAGGAGATTATGGGCGGTCGAAATGGCATGGAAGTCACCATTGAAATGCAGGTTGATATCTTCCATTGGAATCACCTGGGCTCGGCCTCCGCCGGCAGCCCCACCCTTCATGCCAAAGCAGGGCCCCAGGGACGGCTCCCGCAGACAAACCGAGGAGCGGACACCCAGCCGGTTCAGGCCATCGTTCAGCCCGACACTGGTTGTGGTCTTTCCCTCGCCTGCCGGCGTCGGTGTAATGGCGGTGACGAGCACCAGTTTGCCTCTGGGTGCCGAGTCGGACGTATCCACATACGCCATGTCCAGCTTTGCCTTGTAGTGGCCAAAGGGCACCAGGCTCTCTGCCGGCAAGCCAAAACGCTGCTGCGCCAGCAGAAGTATCGATTGGGGCTGGACCGAACGGGCAATCTCGATATCCGGAGTACCCGGCGGCAGAAACTCCGCCGGCGCTGGCGTGTCGGGTGTCAGTTTATTGTATTGAAGACTCATGGCACTGCCTCCCTCTTGTCCTCAAAGGACCCACTGTGATCCCGAATCCATTGCGCTGACTGGCGCAGGCCTCCGAACGGAAACAGATGAATGCCCCGCAGCAAAGTCTCCGGATTTTCCAGGCAATACTGCACCAGTGCCCGGACCATATCGTCGGGTTTCCAGGCACCCAGCATCCGGGCACTGCCAGGGCGACGGAGCAGCATACGTGCGGATGCGCCTACCCCACACATGGCTGCATAAGCGATAAGCGTTTTAACCCGCGTTGGACCGGCCATGCCGATATAGACAGGCACCTCTTCAAGCACGTTGCCCAGGCCCTGCAGCCAGTCGATCACCACCTCGGCGTCGAAGGTGAACTGGGTAACCACCCAGAGCCTGGTAGCGGTCGTACGGGCGTAGTCACGCTTGATGCTCAATGCCTGTGTCAGGGTTGCCCGATCTGCCATGGGATGGCCGTCCGGATGAGCCGCAACACCGATACCATGGAACCGGAACTGCGCCAACAACCCCGATTCGAGCACGGCCAGGGTGTCTGGGAAAGGCCCGGCCACCGCATCGCTGTCGCCCGCGATCAGCAGCAAACGGTCCACTCCGCTTTCATTTAATTGGGCCAACCAGTCCCGCAGCTGCCCCCGGCTCTGAGCCATCCGGGCGGGCACATGCGGCACTGGCTGCATACCCAGAGCCAGCAGACGACGGGAAGCTTCCAGCGTGTCACTGAACTGTCCCTTTGGCAGGAACGGCACGTACACGCAGGTGCCTGCCGGCAAAAGCTCCGGCAAATGTTCTGTCGTCAGGATCTGGCGGGGTGTGGCCTCGATGGATGCCGAGCGCACCAGATCACGAAACCGTGCTGCTGCCTCCTCATCGGGCCGATTGAACGACTGTCTTTCGCTAACCAGTGTCATAAACCGCGCACCCCATTGCCAACGGTGTTTACCAGACAGCTGCTATCGCCGGTTCTTCCCGTTCTGTTAATCGGCGAAGTCGATCCCCTTGGCCCGGGCTCTTTCGCGGGCGTTGGGATTCACCGAGGGCCGGAAGGGCACTTCCACCACTTCCGCCTCCACAGCGGTTGAGCCATCCGCGGCGGCATATTCCACAGGAAGATGCACGGTCAGCCGCGTGCCGACAGCCCGAAGGTCAAACGGCACGTAAGCCAGTGCGATGTTTGTCTCAAGCTCCGGTGAGTACCAGGGGGAGGTAACATAGCCCTCCGGTTCGCCACCGTCCGGACCGCTGATCAGCCAGAAATCATTGGAGTAGTCAGTCACTTTGCCACCGCCAAAGCGGATGCCCACCATGATATGGCTGAACGACGGACGACCGGCATCCAGCTGCTCGCGCACCCTCTCGAGCTTTTGCTTGCCGATGTAATCCGCCTCCTTGTTGCGCGGCACCTGGTAGGCCAGGTTGCACTGGAACGGAAGGGTTTCCTGATCCACATCCTGGCCCCAGGACAGAATGCCCGCGGCAATCCGGCGATGGTGGGCAGGCGCTATGACCCGCAGGTTGTGGGGCTCCCCCGCGGCAAGCACGGTGTACCACAGGTCCTCGGCGTATTTGGTCGCTTCCTTGAGGTAAATCTCGTACCCCTTCTCTCCGGTAAAGCCGGTCTGGGACACGATCACGTCGTGGCCGGCTACCTGGCCTTCCATCAGGCCGTAGTAGGGAATGTCCCGAACAGCCTCACCAAACAGATCGGCCATGAGCGCTTCGGACTTGGG